>Ga0325404_1000825_pt1 | contig 31815 bp, 19 predicted proteins | sample PopdelMetagenome_18_FD_205664 | JGI IMG/M metagenome (GOLD analysis project Ga0325404, IMG submission 205664) | Populus deltoides microbial communities from Bellville, Georgia, United States - Xylem-Control-R1 | ecosystem: Host-associated > Plants > Phyllosphere > Stem > Wood/Secondary xylem...
CTTCATTGGTTTGGCATTTGAAGGAAGCATACACAAAACAGTGCTTGTTTAAGAAAACAAGTAACTACAAAAACCTACTCACAATGTAACCGGACCAAATCCCATAACTTCTCAAAATCATCAGCATTCAAAAACCCCTCTTTTTCCCTCTCTAAACCCTAATTTACAGTTTTCTCCAATGACCTAACCCTGAAACTGAAACTGAAATTTCAAAATCAGGGCTTAGAATTAATTGAAAATCTTCAATGGTAGCCATGACGAAATCGAGTTCAAGAGAAAGACTAGCGAGCCTCATCAACTCAGCCAAGTCTGCCTCTGACATACCTTCAAAGCTCCAAACTTTGCGTCAATTAAACCAAATTTTGCAACAACAAGAAAACGCTAACTCACTCTCTGAGTTCCTTCCTCGAATTTTCGAGTTTCAGTCTGATCAGCACTCTCCTGTTCGCAAATTTGCCACTGAGTGAGTTTCTGCATCGAAGCGAATTTTATTTTAATTTATTTTCGATTGAGAGGGAGATTTTTTGTTGCATCTTTTTCCCTCTGAATTACTTCCTCTATTCCCTTTGTGCCTCTTTTTTTTTAATTAATTATTTGGGTGCTGTTTGTGATTTTGAAGGATGATTGGAGAGATTGGATTGAAGCATTTAGAATTTGTGCCCGAAATTGTTCCGGTTTTAATGTTAGTTTTGGAAGATCTTGTACCGGCTGTTGCTAGACAAGCTATTACTTGTGGGATCAGTTTGTTTCGGGCTACTCTCGAAAAACTTGCAATTCAGGTATTTTTTTATAAAAAAATTGATCTCTTAAATCAACTAGGGATCTCTTAACTTCGTTAATGATTTACGGCCTTTTTTATGCTGATTAAGAGTTGGGGTTGGTATGTTTAGGGTCTGTATGCTAGCGAGCTGGATGATTTGCTTAAGTCTTCGTGGTCATCGATGTTAGAGTTCAAGGAAAAAATTTACTCCATAGCTTTTCAGGTAAAAGGTGATTTTTGAGGTGGGTGATACATTGGTGAATTTTCTATTTACGCTGTAGTCTGATTCATTTTGATAATGTATTCTGAAGCTGGGAAGTGGTGGTGTAAGATTGCTGGCACTAAAGTTTGTTGAAGAAGTCATTCTTCTTTACACTCCTGATCCTTATGGCACTTCAGAGCCCCCTTCTCATGAAGGTAATGATACTCGTAGCCTTACCTTTACTTCTTGCCCAGGCTGCAGTACGAGGCAGAAAATTTTAATCTGCTACTGCACCAGCATTTCGATGGATTCCATTTGGTTATGCAGGGTGGTTACCTATTTTGCAGGATCAAGTGTGGAATTTAACATATCATGGCTCCGTGGGGGCCACCCTGTACTAAATGTTGGAGATTTGTCAATTGAGGCCAGCAGAAAATTGAGTTTATTGCTCGATCAGCTTAGGATGCCAACAGTGAAATCTATCAGTAACTTAATGATCATTGTGCTTGTTAATAGGTAGGCAACTAGCTCTAGTTATATGCATTCAAACTCTTTTCTGCTGTTGTTTTTGGATGAAATGGACTTGCTGCGTCCCTGCACTTGTGATTTCTTGTGCCAATTAATTTTACTGGTTTATGTTTCCTATCAGCCTTGCCACGATTGCAAAGAAAAGGCCTCCATGCTATGGACGCATTCTGCCAGTTTTGCTTGGTTTGGATCCCTCAAACTCTGTTATTGAAGGGATGCATGGTTATGGGGCACATCATGCTTTAAAAAATGCCTTCCTCACCTGCTTGAAGTGCAATCACCTGGGTGCTGCACCGGTATGTCTTGATTATTATTGTTTTTGCTTGCACATATGACTTGTTCTCTTTTCTTTCGTGGAGTTTATCTTCATCTTGACTTACAACTAATTTATAATTGTACTTGGTGTAAGTGTTAGTTTCAAATTCTTCTAGGCAAATTATTGATCTTAGAGTAGCAGATTTGTACTGGAAATTGGTTGCAGAGGATTTTTTTTTTTTTAACATATTATTTGGTTGATTCTGAACTTTTTACTAAGGTTTAAATTTTTTTATATGCTCTATAGATATGAGTGTTGTGCACAAGCTCCTTTCCTCATTTTCATTCAATGTAATTTGCTTTAGAGTTGAATGCGTGTGGGTGTTATTGGGACATTTGTGCTGGCCAAATCAAAATTGTCTGCAATTTTATACTCCAAAGAGTATTGTCAATTCATAATGTTTTCATTAGTTCTATCAGTAATTGAACATCCACTAAGAGATTTTCCTTAACATAGGAAGTAGTTTGGTTAGTCCTCTATATTTTGCATTTTTTCTACTCTCTAGTCCTCTATATTTTGCATTTTTTCTACTCTCTAGAATAACTGTGGTTACCCAACTAACATTTCATGAAATCCACACCAGTATGCTTTTAACTAGCATTTGTATGAAACCAGTTGGTGATGGGGTTTTTTATGACTGCAGTGGCGGGATCGTTTAGTTGGTGTTCTAAAAGAGATGAAAGCCGGAGAGTTGGCAGAGGAAGCGCTACAAGTTTTAAGGAGCAATGGAAGTGTAGAGGAGGCAAAGGAAGATTTTCTAGTTGCACAGGTACTCTTTTGTATGTTTTCAATGTATATACTCATGTATACGTTGGTATACACATTTCCATGTACACACAAAGAATCACACATATGCATGAAGCTTCTTGATAAAGGCGTCGAGATTTTGCAGGAAGAAAAACTCTCAATTAAGTCATCTGATGGCATTCCAAATAATTCAGCAAGGAAACGATCTGGACCAGAAGACAGTACTGATTTGGCTGATTTGGCTAAAGATGATGATGTGTCTGGAAAACGTGTCAAATCATCTCCCAGTGTCTCAGAGGAATCATCTAAAGAGTTGGATCATAGAGCTAACAAAAAAGATGATGATAATGGACCTGTGCAGCAACTTGTTGCTATGTTTGGAGCCTTGGTTGCTCAAGGTGAAAAAGCTGTTGGTTCTTTGGAGATTCTTATTTCAAGCATCTCTGCTGACTTGTTAGCTGAAGTAGTGATGGCTAACATGCGCTACCTTCCTACCGGTCATCCCCAAGCGGAAGGAGATGATGAGTCACTACTGAACATGACTATTGTTGGCAGTGACACTGGAGCCAAGTATCCATCATCTTTTCTGACTAATGTTCTTTCACTTTCTAGTTCCTTCCCACCTATAGCTGCACAACTGAATGCTGGTCATTCAGTATCCAAAGACATACCGGTATGGGTTTCTTCTTCTATCCACTCACAGACCTTCATTTTTTTTTTCTCCCTTGGCATGAGTTTGGTGAATTGTATTGTTTTTTTTTTTTGTTTATTTTAGGCTTCCTATTGTTCCATCTAACATCCTTTAAATAATTTGAAATTTTTTAGTTTAGATTTGTCATAATAGGGTGTTTACATATCTGCAGACAACAGACGAGGAAGAACTGCAGACGACAACAGACGAGGAAGAACTGCAGACGACAAAAGACGAGGAAGAACTCCATGTTGCAGCAGCTGATGTCGTTGATGTATATACTGGAAAAGCTCATGGTGCTGAAGATGAACTGATGCCTGCAGGTTTACCTGCTTCTTCAAATGTCGATTTATCTGGGATGCAGATGGATGGTTTGGCTATTTCATCTAATATCCATGATTTTGAGAATTTAGACAGTGAAATACCTGGTCTAGATTCTTCTGCTCGTAATGATATATTTTCAGAGACCATGGGTGCTTCTTCACTGGTCTCTACTGATATTGAAGATGCCAGCCAAGAGCAAGGTACAAGTCTGGGTACAAGGTCAAACCAGGAAGTGCTTCCATCAATATCAAATGACAGGTCAGAGGAGCTAAGTCCAAAAGCAGCTGCTACGGATTCCAACAGCCTGATCTCCTCAACTGCAACTTCTGTGCGTTTACACCAGCCTCTTGTTCTGCCTAAGATGTCTGCACCTGTTGTCAATCTTGTTGACGAACAGAAGGATCAGCTGCATAATTTGGCTTTCATACGCATCATTGAGGCATACAAGCAAATAGCAGTTGCTGGAAGTTCACAATTTCGCCTTTCCTTGCTTGCTTCTTTAGGAGTTGAGGTATTGATTCTATATTTTCAAGGATAGTTACCTCCCCTTTGCTGTTGGTTGTGGTGTAAATGATGTTTCCTGTACTTGGTCAGTTTGATTAGTTATATTACTCTATCTGCATTTTCCTTGTTACTCAGCTGAAATAACAATCCTTGTGTTCTTTTCTTCTTTGGCTAAATTCTTGCGAGTTGTAATGATGCATAATCTGGTCAAACATGCATGCCTTTGTAAGATCCATGCACCAGATAACCTGATCTAAGCATCTTCAACCATGTCAATGAACAAAATAATCATTTTGTTTGCTTTTCATTCTTCACCATCAGTGCTTAATTTTCTGAATTGTCAAGCCAGAATTTGGACATCTTTTGGTTTGGAAATGTGGACCTATACTAGTTTGCTCCTTCCACAAGAAAATTCCCACTATCTAATGGATGCTATCTTCATTCACACAGTAATTTGGAATCGCGCTTCCACTTCTTCAATTAAAACATGCTGACTATTGTTTCATTCTCTTTTTTCTCATGCACAGACTTAATTAGTGCAATGATCAATTCTAGGTTCCTCTTTTCCATGAAATTTTAATTTGGAAGTTTGGGTGGATATTAGTTGTCCAATGGTAAACTTTTTGTATCTGTCACTTTTATTGTGCACATGATTTTTAATTGCATATTTTCTTGTTTTAGATATTCAGAGAGTTGTATGATGTGCAATAGTTCATGACCTTATTCTACGTAGTTGCATAGTCAGAACTAGACATTAGTACGGAGAACCAAACTATACGTAATGTGCTGATATTTATTTATTTATTTTATTTTTACCTTTTTGCAGTTTCCTTCAGAGTTAGACCCATGGGAACTCCTTAAAAAGCACATATTGTCAGATTATGTGGTTCATGAGGTAAGAGAGTATTCCAACTTTTCATAGCTTATCTTATTGCACAGATGCTAACTTCTAGTGGTGATGGGCTTTAATCAGAATGCGCTAAAACTGCTTCATTTCATTTTTATAATGCCACCATCATTGTATCAACAAATTTTATGCTATGGAATTGGAGAGTTGGCATATTTAGTTTCGAGTTCATTGATTTTACTATATTATGGAAAGTTCCCTTTAATGTGTCTAGGGATTGTCAGCATGAGAATGAAGATTTCAGTTGTTCAGTTGTATTGCTGTGCTGATGCAGTCACTTGCTGGACTCTGCCATTGTTGCTCTTTTCTGTTCTATTTTGATTCTTCTAAAAAAAATGCAGCATCTGACAATAATTGCTGGGTGCCTTCAGGGACACGAGTTGACATTGCATGTCCTCTACAGGTTATTTGGTGAGGTAGAAGAGGAACATGACTTCCTTTCTTCTACAACCGCTGCTTCTGTGTATGAAATGTTCCTTCTGACTGTGGTTCGTATTTATTTCCCTTTTACAATTTCTCATTCTTGCATCAGATATGTATATTCTGAAAGAAAGAAATTATATTCAATTGCAGGCTGAAACGCTTAGAGATTCTTTTCCTCCTTCAGACAAATCTTTAAGTAGATTGCTTGGTGAAGCTCCTTATCTTCCAAATTCAATTTTCAGTCTATTAGAGTCCTTGTGTTCTCCTGGAAACATCGATAAAGCTGAGGAGTTGCAAAGTGGAGATCGAGTTACTCAAGGTCTCAGCACTGTATGGAGCCTGATTTTGCTGAGGCCTCCTATTCGAGAATCCTGCTTAAAAATTGCTCTGCAGGTTTCTTCTCTTTATCATCGATTCCATTTATTTCAATTGTCAATAACATTTGTACATTTTGAATGCCATGCCTTTCTCGGCTTCTTTGCTAGTTTCTGTGAGGGTTCTTGCAAGTTAAAGTGTTGCATAGCAATGCTGCAAAAATAGAAAAATATATAATAAAAAATAAATATTAAGAACCATTAAGCAAAAATAAAAATAAATAGAAAAATATATCATTTGCACATTTTCTTTTTGTAGTGATCATCATTCCCACTAACATCATCCATAACTGCAAATCTTGTGAGAGATGAATACCAGTTCACATTTTGTTGAATTGTTTTTCACTTCATGTCTGATCAATCATTCCCTCATGTATGACTATTTTGTAATTCTAGGAAGATGGAATATTAATCATGTGGTGAAATTGAGAGCTGGATGATCTCTTACCGCCTATATTTACTATCAGGGGGTTGACTCCCATTGTGCAATGGTGTTCCTGGCTGTGTTATCTGTAGATTATTTTATGATTGGCCATTTTGTAAATTCTAGTGATTGTTTGAGGAAACTTTCTTATTGTCTTGTATTTAATTTAATGTTTTTCTTTTACCTCTGGAAGAGTGCAGTTCATCATTTGGAAGAAGTGCGTATGAAGGCACTTCGTCTGGTATGCAACACCCAAGCACAACTTGCTATTGAAGGAATAAATAAGATGCTTGTTATTATCTGTTTTATCATTCTGGGTTCATTTTGCAGGTGGCAAATAAGCTTTATCCTCTCTCATCCATTGCTCAACAGATAGAAGATTTCGCAAAGGAAAAGCTGCTTTCTGTGGTAAATAGTGATGCTACAGAAAGCATGGATGCTGAAGGGTCATTCTCTGAATCACAGAAGGTAGTGGTTTTATGCATTATGGATGTCAAGTTTCACTCTTGCAAAATCTTCTTACATATTTGTCATTTTTGTGCTGAAATGATTTGAGGTTATATACCCCAACTTTTGTATCTACAAACAGGGAAGTAACATGTAAATTTGTAATTTTCCATTTTGTTTTAGATAATTCTTTGTTGTAAAAGCTGCTATGAGCAATTATGTACCTTTCTGCTATTGCTGACACATTTTCTGAAAATGGTAACAATCTGTGCCCCTTGCTAGTGTTTAATAGATTGCAAAACACATGATATAAACTGCAGTTACTCAATTTGTTGATGTTCTTCTATTAGATTTGGGTGAGGCCTCTTACAAGTTACAATTTAAGGAAATATTTGAATTATGTAATGTTAGAGTTTCACTACATGAACTGGTTGTGCACCCTTTTCCATCCCTTATAAGTTTAAATACTTGGCATGAAAATAATTATATCGAGTTTTTTTCATGATGATAGATTTAGCTAGTTGAAGTGTTTCTGGTGGATTTCATTAGCTCCCAAGTTGCTTTCTTTTTCTTAGATCAACAAATGCACCAAAATATTTCTCCAGTTATAATTCTACAATTCAATAGCTGGAAGAATATGAATGGAACTACACCAGTTTATCGCTTGCTTTTTCTAAACCAGTATGCTTCCTGGTTATGTTCTAATTACATCTTCAACAGGATTCGATTTTGGAAAAACCATCAAATGAGCATCAATCTATGAATGCCATCAGTAAAGATATCTCCTCTGAGACTCATCAGTCATGCACATCTGAAAGTGTATCATCACTCTCAATCTCAGAGGCCCAGCGGTGCTTGTCACTGTATTTTGCCCTGTGCACAAAGGTGTTATTTTATTCTATGTCAAAGCCTTCTCATTTTAAATTTCCAACATTTGAAGTTGTTATCATCAATATATGGTAATATTTTATTTAAGAATCTAATTCTTCTCTGGATTGGATTAATATTTCTACGTTTAATCTGATTGACAGAAGCACTCCCTTTTTCGCCAAATTTTTATTGTTTATAAAAGTGCATCAAAGGCAGTTAAACAGGTTTGGTTTATTTGCATTACATTTTACACTGAATGCTGTAGTTCATTTTGTTCCTGCTGTGAGACTCTTATTAATTATATGGTGCAGGCAGTTAATCGGCACATTCCTATACTAGTCCGTACTATGGGTTCGTCATCTGATCTTCTTGAAATAATTTCAGATCCTCCTATTGGAAGCGAGAATCTTCTGATGCAGGTTTAGCAATTGGTCAATTATGTAACAAACTCAACCCTATTGAAGTGTTTATAATACTATTGCTGATTTTGTCCCCTTTTCTTTTTTCCATTTTCCCAATATACATAGGTTTTACAAACACTGACAGAAGGGGCAGTTCCTTCACCTGAATTGTTATTCACCATTAGGAAGTTGTATGATTCAAAAATAAAGGTATGAAGCCATGTTGTTGATTTATTAGCCAATATTGATTAGCTTTTAATGAAAAGTAAAAAGAAGTGAGGCTCTTGGCTAATGTATGCTTGCTTTTGATTTATTACAGGATGCAGAGATCCTAATTCCAATATTACCATTCCTACCCAGAGATGAGGTCTCTCTTGTTCATTGTTTTGTGTATAATCATATAAATGCATCTCTTTTTATGACATCTGCATTTTGCATCTGTTATCTTTCTTCTTGCAGTGTGAATACTTTATGTGTTGGTAGTGTCAGTTCATTATTTAAGATGGTCATTCAGTGATGCAAAAAAGACAGCAATGTTTTTTGTTCAGCTTTCCCTTGGTACCTGTGATTCCTCATATTAAATTGAAGTCTATTAGATCCTATAATGTCAGGGACATTTACGTGGCAATTAGGTGGTCAGATTTGCTGCCACATCAATATAATATAAACCACTGGATCTAGATAACATAATGACTGTTTGAAAGACATGTACTGCTCTCAAACATGGTAGCAGTGAATTGATTTATCCTATTTACATAAATCAGTGACTGGCAAAAGATATCAATCATGATTTTTTTTAAACTAAACAAATCTTTATTGGAGCTTACATGACAAGATGATTTTACTTATATGAGTAGCTATGAGACTGGCTACTTTGTAAATTCATTTCCAAAGAAGCTAGATTGCAGTAGATGAAAAAGTAATTCCCTGTATATTGCAAGGATAGATAGGTCCGCATGATGCATTTAACCTCAAAGACCAATGCGCGATATAAATCCATCTCAATAGTTGATGTCAGGTTATCCACTCTCATTCCCTCCCTCGTTAGTGGACTCAACCAAAACATTTGCTCTCATTAAACTGACTGATTGCCCACAGCGGCTTCTTGGAGATTGGACCTCAATCAATTTGGTTCTAGGACTAACCATGGCATTTGCTGGCTTGGTTTTCAACTTGTGGCAACTTGTGAGCTAACCTAGGATGGAGACATAGATGGGCTAGAACTATTCATATTATTCTTTCCCAACATGATCCATAGATTCTAGGAGTTCCATCATTTTCCTACATCAGAGGAGAATATACTGAGGTCATGTATTTGTATTCTCCTCTTTCCAATAGTTGCAATTGTGTTCTTCTGATGCATATATGGATATTGGTTTTTTATTTTTATTTTTTTTCTGTTATCCATCTCTTCATTTCCCTTTAATAATTTTAATTCCTTATTTTCCAGATTTTGCTGATCTTTCCCCATTTAGTGAATCTTCCTCTGGATAAGTTCCAAATTGCACTTGCTCGTACACTACAGGTATCTTCTTTTTTTTTTTTAAAAAAAAAAAATAGGGAAAAAGGATCTCCTTCACTTTGCATCCAGTTTTCTTTGAGTATTTTGAGTGACTTTATGTTTCTAATCATGTACTTCTCTCTACCAGACTAGGACCCTTGTTTTTTTTCACATTATGTAAAGTCCTCCCACCTGTCCAAGAATATGACTTAAATAACCTTTGAACCTTGCAATACATTAAAATATACTTCTGGTTTTAGCTTTTTATTGCATTTCAAAAGCATTTAAATCAATAATTCAAGATTGATGAATCAAATCATATTCATTGCAATCTTTCCCTATTTTATATTTATGTTTGTGATTGGTCTCCATTTCCATGGAGATATGGGCCATCCAAAAGCCCACTTGTCTAAATTTCTATATTGAACTCATTTTTTTGGTTGTCATATACATCAATTATCAGCATCTAAATTTTCTCTTTTCCATTCCATGCTTTTATGATGCTCTATCGCATGCTGTCAGTGAATATGGGGCTGTTCTCATTGTTTCTCATTCTAGTTCCAACAATGATTTCATCCATAGATGTTGATCAAATATTTGACTTCTTGCACTGCTTACTGTCAGTATTAATGTTCTCTAAAAAATGGCTCCTGCAGTTGAATACACTAGTAAGAAATACCTTTATCATGGCCAAGTTTGATTTCTGGAGGAGTCTGCTCTAAACTCATCAAATGCTTCTCTAATCTGTTAAACAACGTGATGTAAATGCAGGGATCATCTCATTCTGGTGCGATGCTCTCTCCAGCTGAAGTATTAATTGCCATCCATGGTATTGATCCTGACAGGGATGGAATCCCCTTGAAGAAGGTATGTCTTTGCTCCTTTTTTCATGCTTCTGTGGAATTTACGAATTTGAATAGGTGTACAACTGAGTGATGTGCTTTTGTGTTCAGGTTACAGATGCTTGCAATGCTTGTTTTGAGCAACGACAGATATTCACTCAGCAAGTTCTTGCGAAGGTCTTAAATCAGTTGGTCTGTGTCATTCCTAACTTTGAATTTGTATCGCAAAATCCTTCAATTGTCTTTAACTGATGTCACATCTGAACAAGTTAATCCCTGCAGGTTGAGCAAATTCCTCTTCCTTTATTATTCATGCGCACGGTACTACAGGCTATAGGTGCTTTTCCAGCATTGGTAAGAAATTCACAAGAAAAAATTTAAATCAGAAGGCCAATTTTCTATTATTTCTTCTGGAAGAGCATTATTGATTAATTGATTAATTGACTAATAAAATAGCACTTAAGGCATCACCAAGCCATAGGTGGCTTTCCAGCATTTTTAAGAATTTCAGAAAAATTTAAATCAAGAGGCCATTTTTATAATCACTTCATTATTTGTAACCATGTCTCTAGATACAATAAATATTCTTAAGGTCATCTCTACTTCATGAAATATGGCTTGAAATACATGTGTGCATGTTTCGGTGACTCTTTTGAATATTCGGAGACTGAAACAGTTTTCTTTTGTTATGGAAACCCACTCGCGCTGTTTACTTATTGTAATTGGCCTGGTTGGTGCTGTTAGCTAAGAAATTTGTGAATTGACACCCCCTTCCCTTTCAAATTAATTATATTTGGACATGATACTCTTGGATCTTGGTATGTATTTGACTAGGTTTTTTCTATTATTGCAGGTGGAGTTTATTATGGAGATCCTTTCTCGTCTCGTAAGCAAGCAGGTTAATACTTCTTCTCCATAGGCTTATTGCCAATGACTTTACGAACCATACTTATTTTACAGTTGATTCAATGGACTATTGCAGATATGGAAATACCCGAAGTTGTGGGTTGGCTTCCTGAAGTGTGCACTATTGACGAAGCCTCAGTCATTCAATGTGTTACTTCAGGTGTGATCTCTTCTATTTGCTTGCTATTGAAAATTTTAGCCACTATAATCTAAAACCAGTGGGTAGCCATGAACCAGCACCTCTGATTTTTAAATATCAATCTAATTTCTAGATCAGAATGTAAATTGTGCATTTCAGAAGCAAATTTGTTCTTAACCAATTTGATAAACTCTGTTTTTTGTCATTCAGCTTCCTCCACCTCAACTGGAAAATGCACTGAACAGAACCGCAGCACTGAAAGCTCCTTTGGTTGCCTATGCTAGCCAACCAAACATTAAATCTTCACTTCCAAGGTTTATAATATAATCCCTCTTGCTTGTGTAAATAGAAGAAAATCCAATTTCTCTCAACTAGAGTTTTTCCTGCTTCTGACGGTAGAAGATGCATTTTGAATTTTGAATTTTGCATTTTAGGTCTGTTCTGGTGGTCCTGGGAATAGCTCCAGACCCTCAGACTTCAAGTCAAGCACAGACAAGTCTGGCACAAACTGGAGATACGAACAACTCAGATAAGGATGTGACTGTAGAGAATTCAAAAACTGGAGAAACGAGCAACTCAGTTAAGGAGGTGCTGACAGAGAAATCAAAAGAATCTTCTGTTGCTAGCTGAATGTCCGAAAACTCAGTACTTGATGAGTCAGAAGTTGCTCCAGAGGAGGTTGCTGTGCCTGCCAAGCAGCTCCAAGCTTAGCACTTGGAGGCACCAAGTTCTCCAAGTTTTTGGATGCTCATGCCATACTCTCACCGTGCATATCTGCGACAGAAAGAATCAGATTTTACCCCATGTGCTGTTATACTGACAACCGTTGCATGGATAAATTTAGTGAAACTGCTGCACCAGCCGAAGATATTCGTTGTCAGGAAGTTTCCGGGGCAAGATAGAAGTGAAATTGTGAACCATTTTTACTCAACATGCGAGTTAAAACAATTTCTGAAGGAAATTTCTTTTTTGTATTTTCAGATGTTTTTCTTATGTTTGTATCGGGGAGTGTTTGTATCGGGGAGTTGCTAATATCAGAGATGTACATAAACAAAGATCTGAGCCAGTTGACGATGTCCCCTTCCTTTTTTTCCAAGAGCAATAGCATTTTTAAAATCCAAGACTCCAATCTGTCAATCACAAGATCATCAAAAAATGAGTCTGTCCTATTTTATTATCTTGTTCATTTGCCAGTTGAAGATGCTTGTCTATTTAAATTGTCTGAAAATGCCTTAATTTATTGTTTTTTTAAATGATTTTAATGAATTGATATAAAAAATAATCTAAAAAATTATCATTTTAATGTAATTTTAATTAAAAAATATATTTATAAAAATATTCGCACCTTGATTTGTTTAAACGTTATATAACCCAACAACTATTGTTTTATGGTGGCCCTTATTTGGTGTTACTATGCCCTCAACAGCAAGTAATACTTACATTCCATAATATATTATCTTTATCTTTGAAGATTATGATTGGGTGGCTCTCTAATTCTTGACTCAAATTCTTAACATACACTAAAATTTATGTTTTATCTGCCATTTTTAAATAATAGGTTCCATGCAGCTTCGTTAACTACATAAAAAAATAAAGTATAAATCTTGCATTCCTTTGAAGAAAATCAAGTATAATATATGTTTTTTTTCACCTCATCTAAATCTAAAATTTTATAATCTGCAGCTAAATGATTCTTAATTCAGTTTTTTTTTTCCTGACAGTCTCATCCACCATGAATGAATGAATATGGTGCTTCAACTCATTGAAAAAGATTTCCTAATAGCCTATTATTCAATTAATAGTTTCTTTATTCCTTAGAATTAGCAATTGTCTTTTACATCAATGTATATACAATCCCTTTATTAATCAATCAGATTATTACTGTAGTAAATAGAAAAAAACAGCAGAAAGAATCATAACTAGTCATTCCACAGTGTTTATACAAGACCAGAGCCCACTATACCTAATTACAAAAGAATTAGAGTTGCTCAATCATATTAAACCTGCAGCTGCGCATCTTCTTGTTCTTTTTTTTTTCCTCTCCAGTTATGTACTATTGCAGGCTCCTCAAAAGAATACCATGTATTTGCTCAGGAATTCAATTTTTTTTTTTTTTTTTTATCATGACCAGGGTATTAATACATGAAATGGCAATTAATTTTAGCAAAATGCTACCATGAAGGTGTGTTTGCTCAGGTGCCTATCCAAGAAACAGAGTTATCGTGCATTGTTCTCACACTGTCAAAGCAGAAGCAGGAATGCCATGCATTTGAAACCATTCAGGCATGTGGAACTTCTTGTGAAGTACATGCCTAACATCCTTTTGCAGGGATAGGTTTTTGAGGAGTGGAAGGAGGACATCCAAAAGCTGCACGAGCCAAATGACAGAAACAGACAGAAAATGAGGTGAATCAGATTCTTAGGCATTAACAGGAAAATTCTTCAATGCACCGAGATTACCTACCTGGTCATCATATGGCAGTCCAGCAGAGAACGGAACACATGGGATTCCATTCAATGGCTGTAGCAAGAAACTGAATGGGTTGTTGTCAACAATCACAACTCGAGAGAGATCCTTTGATAAACATGACAGATCCTTCACAAGTTCTCGATATTCCCTGTGATTTACACAGTGAAAGATCGTCAGCATTTGCAAGCAAGGTCTTTAATCTATAAGCATCGGAATCCAATAAAATGACATCGCTTTCCCAGAGTCATGCAAGTGGTAAACAATGACATGTGAACTAGAATTAGCTTTCCACAAAAGCTATTCTTAAATGAATCTTCTCAGTGCAACCTAGACCCTAAAACCCATTACACATGACAGTGCTTGAGAAAAAGAAACAATCATGGAAGCTGAGACGAGAGGTGTGCCTCACATTACGCTCCGAAGGCATTTTCTGACCGAGCTATCATAGCCCTACTATCTGATAATATTCTCATGCCCAGTTCTAACATAATCAAACAAGTTAAAATACAAAACATCCAATATATATTGCAACAGTAACAGGAATAATGTTGTGGGTAAAAGCAAGCTTCATTAGTATAGTCACTTGATGCCTTACCTAGAGTATACCAAAAGCTTAAATTGGGATCAAATCCCACCAAACTTCAGATGGACAGGATTATTTAGTATGGTTGCTTGATGTCATACCTCGTGTGTAGCCCAAGGTTCAATGAATCTCTCAATAAACCGAAGAAGACAAACTGGCTATAACCAACCTATCCATTTCAAGTTCAATTTCGCTTCGGTGAGTTTATAAATGGAACCTATGTGATGCTACAAGAACTGACCTTGCAATCTAACACCAACAATCAAGAATACTCAGTTCTGCCACGTGGTCCTAATATAAGAAAATAAGTTTGCTTACAATATCAAAAGGTTGATGCCGCACCCATGCCGTCTAGCCCAAGGTTCTATGACGCCTCAGTAACCAACAAAGTAACAGCACAAACTGGTTATACTCACCCATCCATTTAGAGATGGGAACATATGTGACACTACAAGGACTGAACAACTAATCTAACCTTACCTTTTGAGAAAACTCCATTCTGCCAGTCGATCCTAATATATAAGAAAGTAAGTTTGCTTACAATATCAAAAGGTTAATGCCACACCCAATATTGTCTAGCCCAGGGTTCAATAGGCATCTCAGTAAACCAACGAAGAAACAGTACAAACTGGTTATAATCACCCCTGTATAGAGATCAAACCTATGTGACGCTACCAGGACTGACCCAGTAATAATACCCCTCCTCTCCCTCTCTCGCACACAGGATATACCAAAAAACAAGGATAAGGAAGAAAAGAGGTCATTGCCCAATAGTCCTAATGAAATAGGGTTTTCAAAGGGGAACTTTGTTAGCAGCCCAGCCCTTCAACAATAATTTGCAGGGTCTGTTAGACTCCAAGCCTGCAACCTCAGCGGCAAGCTCAAGACTTTTAATAGTGAAGTAAGCAACAGCCCAATCATAAACCAGGAGAAACAGCCACAAACTTTCAGAGAATACATAATGCCAAAGTTCTCAAAAACAAACCTTGAGCATTATCCTAACAAGCAATCTAAGAGATTCTCAGAATCAATGCTGGAGCATTTTCCAGTTAAGGAACAGATTGGATATTCTATAAATAAATAGTAATTTGCAATAAACTATGGCACTTACGTGCTAACAGTTGAAGGTCGAAAAAGACGTTGACTAAATCGGTTCTCCACATCTATCCTGTCAAAGAGTGGACTGGCGTAACCTGTATGAAGCCTAAACACAATAAATAAAAGGAAAAAGAGAGCAGGATAACCGTGAAGATCAATAAGTCTAACAGAACAATATCTACCTTCAATACCAGCAGTAAACAAAATCAAATCTGCAAATTCACCAATCTGTTTCAAGAACTCTCTCAAACCAGGTCTTTCAAACACTGTCACATGATTAATTTCTGGTTTTCCTTCAACATCCTTTGATCCAGTAAATTCATATTAATATCCACTGATACTGATAAAAACAAAGTATCAGGTAGAGAGAAAAAGAGAGATAGACCTTCTCTGAAGAGAAATATTCCAATTCAAAACATTTCACCCCTGCTTCCACTGCTCGGGTGCGAATAATGGGTGGCAAGCTAGAAGTCTCATATGCACAAACTAGAGTTTCATCCAGGTCAAGCACCACCTGTATTTACAGAGTAAACTGCATTTACAAAACTTATTGCTCGGGCAAGATAAGCAATGCATGCCTACAAATCAAGGAGCACCCTTTTGGCCAAAAACACAACTTGATATGAAAAACAATAATAAACTTTCATAATGCGAGTGGAAGATTTCTAGACACAAACAATCCACTCTAGCACAACAAAACCTTATACCTAAAACAACCACAATCACTTAATGCAACACAACCTCCCAAATTCAATCCATAAAAGTTAAGAATCTAACAGCGTTATTTGTCATTCATCATTTATTACTACATTCCCCCACAATGGCATTCATTTCTCACCTTACTACTAAAACCAAACTGGCCCAAATTACCAAATAAAAAATAAAACTGCGCAACCAATATTCAAAACCAAGAAAACAAAGTACCAAAAACAACGAAAAAATCCCAACAAAAAAATAAAATAAAAATTTAAACAAAACCCACACAAAAAAGAAAAAAACAATGGAAACAATAAAAGAGAGCACATACAGTGAGCTTTTCAGTGGGGGAATCATCACTAGCACCAGAATTGCTAACATCATCAGGAACACAGGTGCTATCATGGAACGTGTCTGTGATCTTTTTTGACGTGGTTTCTCGCAGAGGAATTTCAACAATAGGCAAGGGCTTAAAAGAAGAAGAAGACGAAGAAGAGGAAAGAAGAGGAAATGCGAAACAAATATAAGAAAGAAAAAATTGAGGAGTCCCTCTTAAAACCTGTAAAAACAACTTGGTTATAAATCGTAACCAATTCATTATTCCTCTCCATATTTCCATCACTGATCTTGACACACACACTTCTCCTCCTCCTCCTCCTCCTATTTCCTCTATCATTGCCACCCCACAATTTTTCTCTCTGTTTATTTTTTTATCAACTCAGACAGCAAAAAAAAAAAAAAAAAAAAAAAACCTGTAATTTAAAGAGACAGACAGAGCCTAGGTTGCCTTTCGTAATTTGCATGTGTCGTTTGGAAGATGTTTGTGTTCTTTGGGCAATGGAGGGAATAATGCGGGCGGGTGGTGGGCTGGAGGCGACTTTTCGTTGCCTGGACTTCAAGTTTGGTTAAAGGCGGAGAGAATTTGAATAAATTGTTTTACACTGTGCTATGATTGCTTTTTTAATCCAAATATTTTTCACATTAAAATATATAAAATTAATATTTTTTATTATAATTTATTTTTAAATATTCTGATCTAAAAATATTTAAAAAATAATTCAAAAAAAATTAATTTTTTTTTAAATCACAACCCACCAGTCAAATAATAATAATAATATCATAGTATTAACTAGCATGGTCAGATTAATTTTTTTTTATTATAAAAAGATATCTATATGTTGCAAATATTTTTTTAATAGAAAAAAATATTTAAAACTATATAAGAATTGATTTGATATGACTCAATCGATTTAACGAGTTAAAAATCATTTAAAATAAATATTTAAGATGTAGTTTTTCTTATAAATATTAATATAATAACATATTGAATCAATTCGAGTCAACTTTGGTTAACCTGCAATCCGTATGTCGGTTCATGAAATCAAAATAAACTCATAGATAACAAATCAAAACAAATTATAAAAATTAATTTCCAATAAACTCAGTGTTAAAGAATGGAATTGAAAAAAAGAATTCAAATAAAAAACAAAAATGACCCGATTCAACTCAGGCTAACCAATAAAACCCATGACCTAGTGTTAAAAGATGCAACTGAAAAAAAAAACTCAATTATAAAAAGGATATAAAAACTGACTCGAGTCAGCTCAGGTTAACTTGTTAGACCCGTGACCCGAGTCATGAAAAGAGATAACTTTATAGAAAGCAAATTAAAACAAATAATGAATCATAATTCTCAATGAACCCAATATTAAAGGATGAGATTGAAAAAAATCAATTAGATAAAAGAAAAAAAACTCGAGTCAATTGAGTTAACTTATCAAACCTGTAGTCCAGGTCATGAGACTGAAATTGCCTCACAAAAAATAAATTAAAAACAATTATAAAGTCCAGTCCCCAATAAGCTTTATGTTAAAAGCTAAAATTGAAATTTAAAAATTAATTAAAAAAAGAACACAAAAAACGATTCAAGTCAACATGGGTTAACCCGTCAAACCGGTGACCCGAGTCATGAGATGGGGAAAATCTTATAAAAAGCAAACCAAAACAAATCACAAAGTCTAATTCCCAATCAACTTAATATTGAAAGATGAATTTGAGAAAAAAAAATCAATTAGAAAAAAAAGCTCAATTTAACTCATTAAACTCATGGTCCGGGTCATGATATTGAAACAATCTCTTAAAAAATAAATTAAAAACAATTATGAAGCTCAATCCTTAATAAACTTAATGTTAAAGGATGAAATTGAAATTGAAAACAAAAAAAATTAAAAAAACATTATTATAGAGAATAATATTTTGTGAGGAAAGATACAATAAAATCTCATTTTCTTTTAGTTTTGTGTTAACAACAAGATCCTTGGCTGGCACTACGCCAAGTGTCTGATCAATTTTTATTTAAATCATAAACACAATATAAAAGCATTGTTAACGTGTTTTTTTAACCTAAAAAGATTTAATAGTGAATTTAAAATTTGATGCATATCAGACAACATTTTTTTAAAATATTAAGATGGAGAAATATTAGATTGACTCGGACTAACTCTGACAAATATGCAAAACATGCAATTCAGATTATGAGAGTGTGATAATTTCATATAAAACAACGTGAGATAAATTACGAAGCCCAGTTTTCAATAAGTAAAAATATTGAAGTGCAAAAATAAAATAAAAAAGATAAAAAAATGACTTAAGTCAAACTGAGTAAATCTGCTAAACATGTGAGCTGAGTTGTGAGAATGAGATTACATCACAGAAAACAAAATGCCGCCAGTCGGCCCAACCCGACCTTGCTAGGTCCAATACAATACAACACAACACAACAACAACAACAACAACAACAACAACAACAACAACAACAACAACAATATATAGTATTAAATAAACAAAAAATCAGAAAAATTTCAAAAGTCATTTCAATTTTTTTTTAATTTTCTCGCATGTTTTTCTACCAATTTTGCACATTTTCGGGCTGTATATTTACAATGTAAGATACAAATATGGTATTAAAATACCATGTTTTCTTCGAAATGTTTTTAAAAAAAATCTCAAAATTTTTAAATTAATTTCCCCATAAAAAAAATATTTTATTTTCATATGTACGATCAAATCTTAAAAGTTTTCCAAGCTAAGATATCGTAACTAGTTTATGATTATCCATTAGGATTTGGCCAAAATATATAAAACCCTTTACCAATCATTTTGTTCATTTTATATTAGGGTTTAGATGTAGACTTTAATATTTAGGGGTGTAAAACTACATAATAGAGCATACCCTCAAGTATTAAATATAAAAAGTACAAAACAAATGCGATGTGAAAATTTAATATTTTCCCTTCCCTTCCAGCTGTGTACCTCCACGCTCTTCGAGGAGGGAGATTTGGCCTTCCAAAGCTTCGGTTCCATTTTCCTTTCTTTCTCCTAAAGCTGCCAACGAGCTTGATCTTTGCCTGCAAAACAAAGAAAAAAAACCCCGTAAATAGTCAATTTTATTTTTTTTAGATATGTTTAAGCTTTCTGTTTCAATCTTTCTCTTCGTCTGTCTCCCTCAATCTGAGCGACTGTTAGTAGCGAAGAGGATGGGATGAGGCTGTAAGGGGTGTTGGCTAGTTTTCGTGTTGATGGTGGCTGAGTTCGGTGGTGAAGGATGCTAGAGTTTTGTGGTGGGTCTGGTCAGTTGGAGTGATGGTCGAGCTTGTGTTGTTGTGATGGTGGCGTGATGGTGGGGTTAGGAGAATAGGGACGACAACTATGGTTGTCTTGGCAATAAAGTAGAAAGTGAGGGGGTTGTGGGGTGTTTGGAAGTGAGTTTGGTGTAAGAGATGGTGTGTGGCCTGATAGGCTAGTATTGGTTTCAAAGCCAGAAGAATGGGGTGTTGAATAAAATAAAATAAGCCATAATACAAAAATTTAAACAAATTAAAACAACTAAATCACATCAAATACACAAAGCTTAGTCCAAAATTGTATAAAAAAAAACAATGCCTTTCCCAGTGGAGTTGTCATTTTGCCGCACGTTGATGCGCGACGTTGGAGGGGTCGTTTGGAGTCCCTACCTAGTTATTTGATTCAGGTTCGTTATGAAACCTGAGTATATTGCTCTTATAAGAGATTTGAGGGTAAGATAATAGTTGTGGCTAGGAAAGATATTAGCACCCTTAGCGCACCCTCCCTGTTGTAAGCTGCTTTGTGGTCTAGGGGTTTTGATGGTTTTCTTATTGGTTGTCTATTTGTGGTTTAGAATTTGAGATTTACTCATATGAATAAACCCGATATTTAAAAATTTATTATGGACTCGTGTACCCAAATAAATTCTTAGAAAAAAGATTCTTCGTATTTTATGTATTACGATGAAAAATACTTCCAATTAAAATTGGTGAACATTTAGAATAACTCTTAGAATGTTCTGGTCAACTCTGATATTTCAAATACCAGCCTCACTTATAGGTTCAATGTTCTATACCAGGATTTTTAACCATTAATTCTCATGAATTAAAAAAGGATGATTTATTGAAATATTATCAAAATTCTCATGAATTTAATAAACTGGTTATTAAATTTTAAAATGGATGCGAATATATATTTTGAATTTTCATATGGACATACTACGTAATATTATTTTCTTTGTATTTTTAAGACACTTGGCCGTATGCAATTAAAACATTTAATTCTTTTTATCTTTTTGGTTTTAAACATTTAAAAACATATATAAAAAATACGAACACACACATCTTTTTTTACTATATTTTACTCATACACCCACAATTACCAATTTACAAATCACTAAAATTCAAAATAATCCAAACACATTAAAAACCTATAATTTACAAAATAAACCCCTAAAATTCAGGAACGAAGCTTCTGAGTTGCTGGAACAGTGCTGGGAAGCTTTTAGGAGGTGGAGGAGCCATGACAACACATCTTTTCCACGTGCCACCATTTCTATCGGCATGTAGGACTATGCACTGCTGTTGTTAGAGAAGTAAAACCAACGGGATCTGAAATGACTCTTTCACCTTTTCCCTTCCTTATCGGTTGCGTACCTCCACGTTCTGCGAGGAGGGAATCTAGCCTTCTAAAGCTTTGGTCCCCTTTTCCTTTCTTTCTCCCTAGGTTGGTGACAAGCTTGATCTTTTCTTGCAAAGCAAAGAAAAAAATCCACGCAAATTGTTGATTTTAATTTTTTTTAGATTTGTTTTAGATTTTTGTTTAAGCTTTCTGTTTCAATCTTTCTCTTCACCTGTTTCCATCAATCTGAGCTATTGTTAGCAGCGAAGAGGAAGGGATGAAGTTGTGAAGGGTGTTGGTTGGTTTTCGTGTTGATGGTGGCTAGCTTCGATGGTGGCATGATGGTAGGGTTAGGAAAATAGGGATGATAGTTGTGTTTGTCTTGGCAAGATAGAATGAAGTGAGGGGGTTGTGGGGCGTCTGAAAGTGAGTCTAGTACAAGAGATGGTGTGTGGCCTAATAGGCTAGTAATGGACTCAAGGTTAGAAGAATAGGGTGTTGGTCGGGGATGATAAAGGAGATTGGGGGAACTACTGATTCTAAAAGGCTGAAGATTTAATGGCGGGTCTGGTCAAGGAATGACTCTGAAGGTTAAGGTTTGTTTTTCTTGTGTGTGGGTCGGAGTTTTGGGTGTCGGTGTTAATGGTGTGAAGGAGAAAGAAAGGGAAGTAAGGGTGAATGTTTTGGTTAGGGAGAACATTGGATGTTGTGTAAATGGAGGTCTGTGGGTAGAGAATTAAGGGGGTCAGCTGTCTTTAGGGCTAACTCGAGAGGAAAAAGAAAGAAAGAAAAAAAAGGAGGGGCGATGGCTAGGCAAAAAAAAAAGGTTAGGTTTTTTAAGGTTTTTATTTTGCTCTCGCTCCCATAATTTCTCACTTTTTTGTGTGTTTTATGTATATATTTATAGGGAAAAAAGTTTTTTTATTTTTAATTGCTAGGTCCCCAAGCAAACTTGTTGACCAAGCAACCCGAAAAGCAAATTGGTCCTTCAACTTCTTTCTTTTCATATTTGATCCCTTGCAAATTTTAATTTTTCTTATTTTTTTAAAAAAATAATTTTTTTTTAAAGAGTAACTTCAACATTGACTTAAAAAGCACGTTAACAACTGAATGAGTGGTAAAAAGATGATGCAAGTGACGCAAAGACGTCAAAATCATATTTTTTGGATTTTTGTTATTTTTTGTTATTTTTAGTTTTTTTCTAAAATTTATCAAAAATTGGATAAAAAATTGGATAGCAACATTTACAATGGGTTTTGTGTTTTGGTTATAAGGCCCATCATATAGGTTTGACCCATATTAAAGTGCCTTGCTTAACAAAGGCAGACATTCCAACATTTTTAATAAAATAGTTTTTTTTTAATAAAAATCATTAAGACTTTGTTTTCCAAATAAAAAAGTATCAGTCATTAGTTTGTTACTCACCTATGATGTCTAAAGTAAAGAGTCATTATAGGTTGTTATCTTTGGTATCGATTGAGGGTAGCACACTCATTATACTTTGATTTTCAAAATGCATAAGTTTTTCAATAAAATAACCATTGATTATTTCTAAAGTAAATGAATCTTCATTGGTCATTACTCTTAGAGGTTGATTAGGGGTAACAAGGTAGTTCATTCATTTGTGATGTAAACTTCACTTCTTTTCAAATAATGATGTTAATAATAATGATAATAACTATAGTAAAGAACCTTTTTTCCTTGAACAATTGTCCATCGACAATGTTTATGTATAAATGAGTCATCATAAAATGATATGTATAGGCATTGATTGAGGGTAATATTTTAAGAAAATGAAACAATAAGTATGATTGTTAATATAACAATACGCTTCAGGATAAAGAGACCATCATAGGTCATTATCTTGAAACTACGTAACTTTTAGTCCCAATAATAGATGTCCATTTTTAGATACATCTAGATCTTTCCTTCAGATATATGAACCATCAACTATCACTATTTGAATATGAGAAGTGAAGGTACAAAAATAATTTAGAAAAGATTAGGTTTGATTCCCTATATAGGATAGATGAACCTTAGTGAGATAAACCATCACAAAAATAAGTTTAGGTTGGGTCAACCTAACCCTATATAGGCCCATCTTGTTATTCATTAATGATGTTTGAAATATTGTCATTGGTCATAAATCTTGATCAGGAATAAACAATCCTTATATGGTGATATTAACTCACTAATTATTTTTAGAATAAATGAGCCATCATAGGTTGTAATTCTAGTGGCAACCAGGAATGAAGAAATCATTTGAACCTCATATAGGATAAATTTTGGCCCAACCAACCCCTCTTTTTCATTGGGTTTAATTCCCTATATTAAACCCATACTTAACCATAAATATCCATGCATCAATGTAGATAGACATAATAGGAATAAAAGACAAATAACAATACAACTTATCTTAAGTAAAATGCTTTAAGGTGATAATATATTCTTTTTAGCATAATCAGTCCCTTGCCTAGAACTTTGAAAGATTAGTTAGGGTTCTTTGTGACCATAATACTACGTGGAGAACCCTTTTATATCTTATACATCTTTATTACCTTTTCCCCTTCTCAATAAAACTAAAAAAAAAGTGTTCGTCGCAATATCGAGTATGACAAGTACAACAAACTGCTAAAATTCTAAAGTGTAAACCTCATTGAAATATTTCATCGAATATCAAATATTCATTTCTAACACCAGCTAAAAAAATGATCCCCCTATTTTTTCAAACAATTTAAGGAAAAACTAAACATGTGAGCTGATCACGAAACAAAAAAAAAAAAATAGAACTTCCTTTTCTATTTGTTTTGTTTGAGAAATGCTATAGGAAATATAAATTTCTTTTTCTCGGCTTGGTTTTATAGAGAAAATAAAAAGGAAGAAGATAACTACAATGAAATTTAAAAATCATTGCTTACAAATTAGAAGAAAGATGACAAGGTGGATGATAGTGGTGGCCCTACTATCCCTCTTTCTAGCCCTTTCTCTCCATAACTTCCTTTTTTTTTATACGAGTTCCTTCAATTCTTTATCTTTTATTAATTTTGTTTAGAGAAAAAAGGTGATTGAAAGATGGGATGTTGGCTACATATATACAGAAAGACAAGGGAAACATTGTGGAGGGGTTATCATGTACCAAAGAAAAACTAAAGCTTAGAAAAATCCTAAAAGCCTTAAGGATCACATCAAATATTCTTACATGGTGTTAGCTAAAAAACAATGAGAAATTATAAAGATAAAATCAAGAACACCAAATTTTGTTTATTTTAGCCAAATTGCCTACTCAATAAGTGAAAAAGAATCAAGATTTTACTGTATTAAACAAGATGGATATGATATACAAGAGGCTTAAGATCAAATTCAAAGACCCCAAACCCCATATACATTCAAAGGGACCAATAAATCTCTCACCAAGCTCAATCAATAATAAAGATCATAATATTAATGATGCAACCTAAACTAACTAGAGTAGGATTCAAAGGAAATAAGAAGACATGATATCACAAAAAAGGCCAAACAAAACCCTAGTTGAATTGTTATTTCTTCATAAAATTAATCTTCCAATAAATATCTCCAAAATATAAGAATCATAGTATCCTAAATAGGCTTGTCACCTATATCATCTAGAAAAATTCTAAGCAAATAGGAGAAAAAAAATTCAAAATTAAAATTAAATAAGAAATTACTGAAATATAAAAAAACAAACAATTTATAAGTTTACTTTAAGGGCCTCCCTAGCCTCATCTAGAAAAATCTAATCACAATTCAATGGTTAAATTGTTTGGAAAGTTAAAACCTCATCTTAGGCTTGAACTTGACCATCTGATCCATTTATGCATTTAATAGGCATTCTTACACAATCTAGATACAATACATTAATATCCGACTCTTCAAAGTCTCTAAATACTCTTGCATCAACTAAGAATATCATACAAATCTTGATGAGAGATGCTTCAAATAGGATCAAGTTCTTTAAATTGTTCCTTAAATCCCAAACAAAGAGTTTAATTTTCTTTTAAAGTGCTCTTTAATGCATAAGTGGATGCAAACTTAAAAATACCCATCTTATTTGATTTATACCAAAATGTTGCTAATTTAAGTTAAAAAGAAAAAAAGAGTAAAAATTATTTACCCAAATCACATGAGATCATTAAATAAATAAAGAGAGATATTAAATATATCAAAAGAATCATATAACATCTTTAACACTCATCATAAAATTATCCAACCTAATTTTAATAGTTTTTGACTTATTAAAGAGTCATTATTATTTGTTGAGTTATTCTAGCCTTGCAAATATTACTCGGTATATAGAGTTAATTATTCATGGTATCTGCGCTTCACGATGGACCAATTTAGAGGTTAATTTTAACATAAAAAAATATATAGGCATTGTTAAAGTTTTCTCGTAATAAAAAAATAAAAATTTGATGCTTGTATTTAATAAAATTGACCAATAATCATATGCATAAATATATGACTAAACCAGAAAGCAGAGATAGATGTAAATAAAGAAACATAATATAGTGCCACACCATGGTATTTATTTATTTTTAATTAGTTATATGCCAATATTTTTTTAGAAAAAGTAAAAGTTAAAATTAAATCAACACAAAATAATGAGATAACATATTTCCTTTTCTTTTTATTAATTTGACGTGACCCAACGACATGACTTGAATTTTAAATACAACTATATTGGAGTTGGCTTGATGTGACCGCTCAACCTAATGGTTTTAACCAGAACTCGATCAACTTGTTTGAAACTTGATTTAACTAAAATTGTGACCGCTCAACCTAATGGTTCCAACCAGAACTTGGTCATCTTGTTTAACTAAAAACAATTCAAGGCATCACCATTTTTTTTTTGAATTTTGAGATGACAATGTTTTGATCCACAAGTTAACTCGAGTCAATTCTCCAAATCCATCACATAGGTCATGGATCCAATTGGGTTTTATAACTTTGTTTTTGGAGAACAAATCTTTTTATTTAACTATATGATCGAAAAATAGACACGGGAAGGAAAGAAATTGAATAAAATATAAGAAAACAAATAGCATGAAGTGCTGAATAAAAGAATGCTAGTCAATTTGAAAAATTATTGCTATAATCTTATTAAAAACAAAGTAAAGAAATAACAATACTTTATTAAATAATATCCCAAATATATTTTTAATTAATTTATTTAAATGAATTTCAGTTAAAAAATCTCAAGACCTGGATTGAGTTAAAATAAAAAGAATATTGGAAAGAGAATCATTTAACCTTTTTTTTTAATATCGAGACAATGATGTTTTGGATTGAAACAAGTCAATCTAGTTAACCAATGAAACTCATGATCCAAGTTATGAACTTGCTTGAGTTTGCTAAATTGTTTTCAGAATTCACCTTTCATTTAATTACATGACACAAAAATAGACATTCATAAGAAAAGAAACGAAAACTAAAGATAAAAATAAAAAATATATTTTATTTATTTTAGATTTAAATTAAATAGTAAAACAATTTAAAGAAAAAAAAGGCCAAATGACTAAGTTTAGATTGGTGAGGGGGGCTAGTCCAAAAAAAGAAAAGGTCATGCCTGTGGGCTTATAAGGTTAGGTCCACCCGCTTGACTTTTTTCTTTTTTTTTTTGTTTGATGAAGGTGTCATAATCCAATTCTGAGTTATTCCCTAAAAATTCACTTTTTTTCAAAATAAAAATCTAAAAAATAGAATAAAAAGCTGGTGATGTGGAGAAAGCAAGCCGAGAAATCAAGTTGCAATTTTTGGAGGAAACTCAAGGCCTAATTGTACTCCATTATGCCCAAAAATGGAGACAAAATGCAAATTCAAGGTTAGATTAAATGATTATTGGACGAATTTGCATAAAAATTAAGTCCAATGATATAATTAAATTTTTAATAGGCCAATTTGATTTAATCATGGGCCAAATTAAATTTTAATTATGTTTAAGAATTAATTTGGGTCCAATTGAAGGATTTAATTAAGTGCAAGGACTTAATTATACTTTAAATGGGTCAAATTAATTTTATTTGAGGATTAATTGGTGAAAAATTAAGTTTGGGAGCCTAATTTAGGCTTAATTGAGGAGATTGAAATTTTAAGAGACCAAATTTAATTTTTACCAAGTTAATTGATTGAAATCAGGGGTCAAATTGCAAGAAAATTGAAGTTTTGGGGTCAATTAGGGGCTGGATTGAAGAAATTTGCAGCCAAGGACCAATCTGCAAAAGGCACCACAATTGAGGGGCTTAATTGACAAAAACCGGGGGTGAAATTGAAAGTTTGATGGTCAATTAGGGATTAAATTAACAAAATCCGAGACCAAGGACCATATTGCAAAAGGTGCGTAACTTTGGGGTTCCAATTGAAGGTCATCAGGGGCTTAATTGCAAACATTTAGGGTCAATTAGGGGTTCAATTGAAAGCAATTGAAAGTGGAAGGACGGAAATGAACTTTGGCCAAAACAGAATCCTGAACACTATTCATTATCTTCTTCTTTTTCCCCTGAAAATCTGGTCCGGTCACCTCGTTTGCAGGTGCATTTAATGCACCTAACGTCCAGCAAATTTGCCAAAACGTGCACAAAACGGATCACCAGACATTCCTTTTCGTCGGGGTATGGTCTTCACCGGCAAAATGGCAAATAAACGGACGTGGCACCAGCCCAAAGAGGCCAACTCAGGCAGCCTGCAGCTGCAGATTTGACAATTTGACAGTGCACCATGCCTACTTTGAGCCAACGGTTGGGATCCTTCTCATCCGAATCAAGGGCTGAAATTTTTCTCTAGTGTAGAAAAGATTTCCCTATTCCACTGCCTATAAATAGAGGTGGATTTGATGGCCTGAGGGAGTAGAAACTCGGGTCCAAAATAAGCCAAAAAATCAGCCTCTTCCCGGTTTCTGCCACTTTCTCTGTTTTTCTGTTTTTCTTTCTCCCTCCACCGCTGCAACCACTGGCAGCACACCATCACTGGTCTTCCCACCAACATCTCCACCACAGAAACCTTTCTCCTGCACCAACAGACGTTTACCAGTGGTAGAGCAGACACCGCGTCTCTCTCCTCTCCTTCCTCTCCTACTTCTCCCCGCTGCAGACTTTCTTCTTTTGCTTCCTCCGCCGTCAACGTCTCTTCCTCCGCTCCAGCCACCTGCAGCCAACCCCACCGACGTTTCCACCAGCGCGACCAAAGACCCTCACCACCTTAGGCGGTTCTCCTCCCTGCATTGCCTCCATCTTCTTCGTCGGGGCCGCTGCATGCAGAATCCATCCATTTCTGCATGCAGCGGCAGAATAATTAAGTTGTCTTTGGGCCGGGCCAGTTTTGGCCCAGCCCAAATGGCTGGGTCTGGCCCGGCCCCCATTAAAAAAAAATCTAAAAAAATTTCAAAAATCATTTTAAAAAAAATTTGTGATTTTTCTCGTTTATTTTTCTACCAATTATGCATAATATCGGGTTGTATATTTACACTGTAAAATACAAATCCGGTATTAAAATACCTGGTTTTCTCCGAAATGTTTCAAAAAAAAAATATTTCAAAACATTTTCAAAAAGAAAAAATATTTTGTTGCATATGGCCAAATCCTAAAAATTTTCTAAGCATATTTTTCATTAAAAAAAACAAAAATTGCATCTTTTTCATGTTAAAAAAAAATAATAATGGATATCGTAACCAGTTTATGATTATCCATTAGGGTTTGGCCAACATGTCAAAAATGTTTTTTTTCTAATTTTTTTTTAGGATCCAAATGTAGACTTTAATATTTGTGAGGTGTAAAATTACACGATAAAATACACCATCAAGTATTAAAGATACAAGGTGTAAAAATACGATGTTAAAATTCAAACTTTAGAGCGGTTAGGATTTAACCCGATAAGGTAGAGACTCTCTCATGAAGATAGATCTGCCTTGAGCCTTAGAAAAGACCAACAAATATAAACCCGACTTAGAAAAAACAATCAAACAACAATGCAGCTTACCTTAGGTAGGGTGCACTGGGGGTGATGCTTCTTCCCCTTGCACAACCAGTCCCTTACTCAGACTCTCGCAGACCATAGGTTCCTAGTGACCATAATACTAGGTGGCGACTCCTAAACATTAATCATAATTTTATGATTAAATCCAAAAATCCTTCCCAACACACAACACCCCTCACACCAGGAGGCACGACAGAGAGCCTTCGCCGTTGCTAGACGACGTCGTGCGCCCCGCGACAGAAGGTATGGACGACATATCATCTACTTTAATATACGACGAGTCGTCTTGAAACCCAGCTTCCAACCATTAGAGAGGTTGTCAGAAAATTAGGGCTAGTAATGTTTTTATCTAAAAATCATATTTTAAACCTATTTTCATCTAAAAACTCAAAATAAAACACCCTTATCAATTCAAAAAACCCAATCTCTCAACTCAAAACACCTCTAAATCGGTCCAAAAAACAAGAAAAAAAAATCTATCAAGCCCAATTTTTTTTGACAAGATAAAGGGTAAAAAAACCTAAATGGAACTTCTCTTGTCAAATGAAACATGTTGATGCAAAAAAAATAAAAAATAAAAATTAGTTTCATAGCTAAAATTTTACAAACCATCAACTTTCACTCTCTTTCATCATCTTTAGGTAACTCGCTCTCTTCTCTCAAACCTAAGAATTGAAAAATAAACAAAATAAAGTTTTGGATCAAAATAAAGAATTTTAAATATTAAAGGGATGAAAATAAAAACAACACTAATTCTAAAGGCAACTTTTTTTTTTGAAAAATGCATGATTTGAATAGAAAAAAACCCTCAGTTTTATACCTAATGTCAAATCTGGTTCCTTTATTTTTAATATTTTTCAAATATCAAAATTGAATTAGATTTTGCCAAATTAAGTATCAAATAATTTATAAGATTCAAATTTGAAACAATGTAGCATGAAAGGATAAATTGAAAAAAATAAAAGTTTGGTGACCAAGATAAAAAAAATATAAAAAGATTAAAAAAAGACACTATTTGGGTGAATAATGTTCTGTGAGGGAGTTTGTTGGATGGGATGTGATGAGTTATGGTTTTTATAAACCAACCCCATTTAAAAGGGCATCGCACGAAGTCACAACCCAAAATAGAGCTGTCTTTTCTTTATGCCCAACCCTAGGTTGGGCCATGACGTGCTTGCACCCAATTAGACGTTGGACCTGGGCGCGTCCACATCCAACTCCACGGTGGGCGTGGACTCTTCTGCACCCTGTTTCTTCTTAGCCTCGGGAGTGAATGGAGCCCTGCATACCTCAGATCGGGTATGAAACTGAAGGGTCACTCTACATTGAGCCTCCCATACCTTGAGCCTGAATTAATAATTATGATCCATTAAATACGAACAAGCCGTCTATATCTATATTAATTAGATGTGATGGTACAATCAGTAAGATAATATAATCTTACTAATTCAAGATTACTTTTCTACCCTTCCCACGTTGCATGAGAGAGTAAAAATCAGGTGATATAAAAGAAGGGAAAAAAGAAAAGGAAAGAGAAGTTCTCTGAACTTCACCTTTAGATCTTCTTCTCTAGCCCTTTCTATACGTTCAAAAAGCTCTTTAATATCTTCATTAATGTTGTTCTTCACACAAATATACATGGTACTGACTTGATCTTCGGAGGGTCCCTATCAACACCCCCTAGAAAAGTTTGTGCAGACATTTATTCCAGAAGAGTTGCCATTCCCCTAGAGAAAAATTTGCAAGGAAAAACCTACGCGGTCTTCAAATGGAGGTCATTGAATTCACCATAAATAATTCAGAGGGATTTCTAGAAATAATTAATCCTAAAACATTCCTTGTGATTTTTATAACCTCATCAGGATGTTATTGTAAAAATCCATCCAATACCAAAGTCAGTTTAGAGTTTTTTTAGATAAATATTATGTGAAAACAATAGATAGAGAGAAAATTAGATTTTTTTTTAATGTATGGTCCTAGATAGATATCATGTAAAAACAATAGTTTTATACATGAAAATGATGGTAGGGTACGTACACTAGTTTGTCATCATAATTCAAGCTCTTTTCCTTTGCCATGCAAATCGGGGCATTGGCACAACTAGTATTGATTTTGATAGGAAAACGACGACACTAGCGGACATGTCTTCTTTGAATTTTCTTTATAGTAATACGGTCAAGCAAATTTCTCCTAAACATTGAATTAATTATTAGTTGTGGAATGGCCATAAAAGAATTTTTCTTTCTTGCATATTTTGCCTTTGGCATACCGTAAATTGAAAGCTAATTTTATTTCAAAATGAAAATGGAAAAACATTTTATTTATGTTTGTAATTAAAACAAATATCTACTTCCATTGCAATATATATATATATATATATATATATATATATATATATATATAGAAGAACTTTCCCTCTCTCGATCTCTCTTCTTTTAAAAGATTACATGACACTTTGTTATATGAATATGATATATATTGTTTTAATCTCTAATTATTCGTACGTATAATCCATTTGTGCTTGTTATAGAATTAATATAAACTATTATTATATCCTTATTCAATTTCTTAAATGTTTGAGTTAGTATGATTATTTAATTTTACCTTCAAACCAATTATCTCTAATTAAATTAAAAACATAAAATGGTAGTGAATCTGTTTTCATTCTCTTCAATTAAATTAATTAAGCATGGGGTAATAATGGATATGTA
>Ga0325404_1000827_pt1 | contig 31812 bp, 12 predicted proteins | sample PopdelMetagenome_18_FD_205664 | JGI IMG/M metagenome (GOLD analysis project Ga0325404, IMG submission 205664) | Populus deltoides microbial communities from Bellville, Georgia, United States - Xylem-Control-R1 | ecosystem: Host-associated > Plants > Phyllosphere > Stem > Wood/Secondary xylem...
TGGATACTGGGCTTTAAGGTACTCTTAGACTTGGAGCCTTTTAAAGTGCTTCAATTATACCGAAGTTGAAATCCTTATGTCTGCTGGAGAGCTTCCAGGGATGGGTTTAAGACCTTCCTTGGGGACGGAGAGCTTCCAGGGATGGGTTTAAGACCTTCCTTGGGGACGACTTCTGCGGGGTACTTGCTTGTTTAGAGAAATCTGCGTTACTTTTTCCTATGAACGTCCCATTTTACTTTGTTTGCAGTATTATTTCTTTTATTATAATTGCTTCCATGAACATATTGTTATGCGATGAAAATGTCAATGACTGTCTTTAACATATATTCATTATGTACGCAAACGAGCTCTCCTAGAAGCATGTCTTTCTGTCTATTAGATGCATATCCTTGTCATCTGTTCTCTTGGTGAGATATTCAGCAAGTCTCTTTAATTATTAATTTTACCCCTCCTTCCTCAGCTACAAGTTTGCGACCAAAAAGTACAGTGAAGGTGACAAATGATGAAGATGATGATTTATGGGGTTCTATAGCTGCCCCTGCTCCAAAAACCACGACAAGACCTTTGAATGTCAAATCAGCTACAGCACTTGATGATGATGACCCCTGGGCTGCTATCGCTGCTCCTCCGCCTACTACTAGGGCCAAACCATTGGTAGCTGGTAGAGGCCGAGGTAAACCTGCTGCTTCAAAATTGGGCGCACAAAGGATAAACCGGACGTCCTCATCTGGGATGTAATTCAGGGACAGAGAACACGAGGAAGCAAAATGAAGTTTTGTAAAAAAATATTTCTGGTGACTGGTTGACATTAAAATGGAATAGATCCTAGTTGACGTGAGTTATATCTGCTACTCTTTGCCCACATATTTGATTTGTAATATCATTCTTTTCTCCATCATATTCATTCTGTTTTGTTTCTCCTTTTAATATAACTGTTATCTGGTAGAACAATTTGCAATGTATGTAGTAGGTAAATTAGTTTCTGCCACAGCTTCTTTTTCGAATTAGCAAACGCACAAGGCTTGTAAACATACTTGAGATGTAATGCACTTGATTGGAAAAGTTGTGGAAATATTTTTAATTGTTTGGATGTTGTTTATTGTTATCTCAAACATAAGATGTGTTTGTGTGCCTGTAGGTGCATGGACCAAAGCGAGTTTATAATCCATCTTTAGAAGCACCTGTCACTGTTGCATAAGGTCGTCGTCATGCTAAAGCGATCTTCCATTCATGGTTTTCTCCGTTTCTTTTGTCTTTACTGAGCTCCTCAAATACTCGGTTTTGATTTTGCTGGTGATAGGAACGAGAGGAATCAATGTCTTGACTCGCGGATGGAAAAGATTTATTCCTCTTGGTTTATGTTATGAATCTTGCTTTTATAGCTGGGAGAGTAGCAAATTTTCAATTTTCACAGCAATCTGTCTCGAATAATTTGGTGAAAATGAGGATTTCCAAGTAGCCAGATGCAGAATGATGCTTCTGTGTAGTAAATAAATGGATTTTAGATAATCTTTCCCTTGTGTGAGCCAATATGCAACGGGTTCTGTGTATAAACTAAGTTTGGAAATTGTTACTCCTGGGAATTAGTAGCTGTAAATACTTCCAGTCGAGGAACAGCAATTTTTTTTTTCTTGGGTTCAGAAATTGATTGTGCCTTAGTCTTGGATAACTTTGCGAGTAAAGCTAATCTCCTCCTTAATCCTTGTAACCTGAAACGATGGAAAATGAAAGCCAAGCCATGCCAAGTTGCTAATCCACAGGTTTTTCTAGTGAACTAAGCCCCTGTTGCTTCTTTATCCTGCGGTTCCATTTGTCCCCCAAACTCGATGAAACTAGGATTTTCATAGCCTTTATCAGTTTCTTCCATTGGTACGCATTGATATGCCATAATCATTGCCCGTCATACAGTGACAAGATGGAAAAAGAGTGCTATATTCTGCACTGGTCTTCCTTGTGCTTCTTCAAGCGGTGAAAGCTGCGGGCCAGATCAACCTGGACAACATAGTTGCTTCTAACCAGATCCTCCCGACCAGAGTAGTTGCTTCCTTGCTCAAATCAGTTCATGTTGCTCAAACCAGATCTTCAAATGGTATCTCTTTTGCTTTCTTGCGCACAAGGACAGTTGTGATGGAGACAGAATCTGGAAACAAGCCTAACTCGTTTCGAGCACGGTCGACAGAGCACTCTGTAAAGCAACATTACTCTGAACAGGTCTTTTTTTTTCTAACTCTGTATGAATCAAACTACCAAAATCATATGAACCAACCGAACTGCAAGATGATAGAACATCTGTCACTGTAAGGGTATCAGTGGGAATCTTGAGCAACTTCATCTGTTTGTAAATTTTCGAAACATTGTCAGCACATCCATTAACAACATATGCCGAGATAATTGCATTCCACAATTCTGTCTTTTTTCTCAGAAACCTGATCAAAAACATTTTCAGCATCTGCAATTAATTTGCACTTGGAATGCATGGTCAAATAATGAGTGCAAAAATAAGGGCCATTCTCCAAACCCAGCTTAACCACATCACAATGAACCTGCCTGCCAAAACTAACAAATTCACCTTGACAACAAGCACATAGAATACTAGTAAAGGATGCCAAAACAAATTTCACATTCTGGTTTTTAACAAAAACTGAAGAAGTTGAAGGTCCGCCACTATTAACAGTGAACCTCCTGCTCTTTTTTTTTTTTCAAACTTTTTTTTTCCTTTCAATTGTATCTTTTTATGGTTTAATTATATAAAGTTATACTCCAAATTAAAACAAGGAGAGGATATATGGCTCACCTCAAATTTATAATAATTTTATTTTGATCTAAATTTATTTTTTAGTAATTGAGTTTGAGAAAAGTGAGAGAAAGTAGCTGAATTTTTATTTTTCTTTCAATTGCATCTTTTTATGGTTTAATGGTATAATTATATGAATTTAAAATGGCTGATCTCAAATTCACTCCTTCATATGTCCAAATGGAAAGTACCCATAAACTACAGAATTCAAAGAGGTTACATCTTGGACTGAAACTTCACTTTCCGGCAATTTATCAAACATAGCATCCCCAAATGAACCCACATTTAAAATGCATATAGGCAATTGATTTTGGAATTGATCAGATGTGATAGTGCTAGATAAAACTTTTGGTTTGGGCTCTTCTACTGGGCATTGTAATGATTTCGAATCACCAAATTGTTTGCCATTGGCTTAGGGAGGAGTCAGAATCACCAAGTTTCTGAGAACGGTAAACAATGTATTAGAAGAAATTGGTAGTGTATAAATTATCTGAAACCACAAAGTTCGAAACAATAACTCTTGTGTATTAGAATTGTAATATGAGTCAATAAAACATGATTAGCCCTATATGCATAAGATATTTCATGCCCAGTGGCAAATTACAAGTTCAAAATAACCATGAAAGGCAGCAAATCAATTCTGATGGGCATGCCTACAATTAGCAACATGTCCGGTGTTATAGCCTCGGCATCTGTCTGTAGTCTCATCAATCTGCCATGTTTCAAAATTATCTTCTTCATGTTTTAGGTTCGTGTTTTACGAGTAAACTTTCTCTGCTTTGATAGTCCCTTTTGCTTCCCTTCTCTCTTCCTCTTCTTTGATTGATTTTGAAATGATTGTCCAACCAATGATGGCTGCTGCTTCAGTCCAAAGCTTCTGGAAACGTGCCCCAAATGAAGTTTCTTCACCATAAAAATTCTTTTCAGGTCACCACGATGGGCTGTGTATGCACGGACCCAAGAGCAAAATGCAGTCTGAGCCAGTTTATTCATCCTTGGCTGAAGAAAGATGTGAAAAGCAATAATCAACTATGAAGTACATAAGAAGAAACTCAGGCTCAAGGGGGGCAGCGAATAAACAGATAATAGACAAAAATATAGATGCCAAATGCAATGTTTATAAAAAGAGATCCGAACAACTTCGAAAAAAATATCAAATGCCAAATGCAATGATTGAAAAAAATGATATAAACAACTTTGATATAATACAATCAGAGAGCTGATAGAAGATTATGCCCAGCATCACCAGAAAAGAATATTAAGGATTGCAGGCAATACAACTCAAAACAAAAATACCATGATATTGGAAAGCCATACCTCAGACAAGATAAATGACTCCAGTGCCCTCTGCAAATATAGAACCCAAGGATGCAAATCTAAAGAAACAAACTTTCTGGCACGGTACACCTGACCATATAATGGGAAACTACCCAACACTTTGAGGATGGGATACTCTGTCAGTGATACACCATGTTTCTCCAGGTCATGTAGATAATCCACTTCAACTGGTTGCAGAAATAGCAATGAGTCTCCTTTTTCACCTAACCGAGCAGTTCGACCAACCCTGCACCATGAATTATTGCTGTAATCAAAGCTCAAACAAACCATTTATCCAATCTTAACAAAAACAAAGATAAAGTTGACTCGAGAAAATATGCATATAACCACAAGAGAAATAAGTCCCTAAAAACCTGTGAACATATTCAGTTGCCTCTCCTGGAGAATCGTACTGAATAATGCATCTAACTTTTGGAAAATCCAAGCCTCTAGCAGCAATATCTGTGGACAAAAGAAGAGCTGATTTCTCTGTTTTGAAGGCTTGAAATGTATTCCTTCGGTCTTCCTGCTTCATATTCCCATGCAACCGAAGAGTGTTACATCTCAAGAACCTCTCTGTATGTTCTGCTTCTGATTGTGAGTTGGGTGACCAGCAGAATTCACTTAGGAGGGAATAGTGAAAATCAACTGCATCACATGTTGAAAAGAACACCACAATCTGTAAAATAAGTATGTGAGTGATTTGACAAGTTGAGGCTCAATAAGCCAGTAACTAGTGAAAGAAATTAACTAAGTAAACAGAATGCACATAATCTCAAGCATAGAGTAATCATGAAGGCAAGAAATATTCATTTAGGTTTGAGTAAGTGTTAAAATTTTGATATTGCTTAAATTTAGGCAATTATTGTAAAATAAAGACAAGAATATTATAGAGCAAAACTATTGCTTAGACTCGGGATTGAAGGCAGTGAACATAAGCTCCAAATTAAGTGAACAACGCAGAATTTACATATCTCAACTAGAGGACATATGATAATAGTCAATAATAACCAAAATTCAAAACTGGTATCCTTTGGATTTTGGACCTCATAAACCAAGCTAGCTTTACTGCAAACACTGGTCATGTATTTTAACTTCAGTTCAATTACAATTCACTATATTGGAGATTACTTATTATGTCGGGACCCATACCAGACTATGATGATCTTGCAGAGGAAAAAGTGATGGCGACAAAACAAAAAAATTAAAACAGCAACAATACACACAAATTTCAAATACCTGTATGTAGGGCATCTCGAAAGCAATATAATGAATAATAAATAAATCAAGTACAAATTAGGAAAGCAGTCATACCTTATGCGAAGCTTCTCTCTCAAATAGATTCTTGAGAATGGATAAAAGTACTGCAAGCCGTGAACCACAAGGCACTACATGGAAATTCAATTAGGGCTCCAAAATCAACCATCCAGCTGGAAATGTTCACAGATGTGCTTTAAAGAACATGTACCTTTCACATATCTCTGAACCAACTGAGCTGGAAGCTTATAATCCCCAGTTGAAGAGTTTTTTACTTTGCTAAATCCTAAACCATCATCTTCATCAGATTCCGCAGTTTCAATATGATCTACTGATTGATCCGGTTGTATCTTCTTGTCATCAAGACCAATCATAACTGGATTTTCTAGACTGATTTTAGCAAGATGATTTACCTTTTCATTTAAGGTAGCTGATAGTAGCAGGTTTTGTCCCTGAAAATTAGAAAGGCTTGAAACTTGATTTCCATTTCCAACAGACCCAATTTGCCTAGAGCCCAAAAGATCCAGTATCTCCTCTATTTCCTTGCCAAATCCTAATTCCAAAATTCTGTCAAGATGCTCAAATAGAGTTAAAGATGTCCTAGGAGATGCATAATGGCAAAATAAAATATCTCCCAACTTATTTTGCAAAGAATACCTATCTGCTTCATCGAAGATAATCCAGTGCAGATTTGTGTGAACAAAAGATGCTGTGTTCTTTAAGTGATCCAACAGGCGACCAGGAGTTGCAACAAGAATAGATATACCTGAAAGGAAACATATCAAGTATTTAAGAGCCCAACCAACATAAAACAGCATCTATGTTGGCATTTGTAGGTCATTCATAAGTTTATAACAAATGACTTTATTAAATTGAAACCATTACAAAGATATGTTGTTGGGTAGGACAACCAGGTGCTCAAGCCCGCATCAAGTATAACACATCTAATCAAGATTACTAGGATGACAACTCCCATGCTTTTAAGAAGGAAAACACCGTAAAACATACTATTCAGACCCTATAACAAAGGTTGAAGAACCAAAGCAAATTTCCTACCTTTGCGCAACCTAGCTTTCTCTTTAGACCGGTTTTCACCACCCATTACATAGCCCGGTACAATCCAATGAAACCGATGTAATAACTTTTGCAGAATCTCATAAACCTGCAAACAAAGCTCCCGCGTTGGTACAAGAACCAACGCTGTCACCAACCATATCAAATTCAATCATAAACAAGTGCATTAACAACAAAAATATAATCAATTCAACAATCCCACATTCATTTTTAACCTCAAGTAAGAAAAAAGAAACCCAGATCACATACCGAAAGTTCCATTCTCACGGTCGATTCTCGAAGGGTAACTATGCAAATGGTGAATAATCGGAGCTAAATACGCAACAGTTTTTCCAGTACCAGTCGCCGCATTAACAAGTCTATAAATTTTAATTTCAGTTAAGTGTGTGTGTGTATATATATATATAAAACATTGAATTAAAATGAGATACATAAATTGAAAGAAGACAGAGAAGAAGACAGAAGGATACACGTGACGGCCGGAGAGAATGACTGGAATAGCTTGAGCTTGAACTAAAGTCGGAGCTTCAAAACCCAACCTTTCTGGTTTTTTTTTAATTATTTACATAAACAAATTCAATGATTAATAAAAAAAATCAAAAGAGATTGAGAACACAAATATTAATGAGAGAGAGAGACCTTCGAGTTGATTACAGAGAGAGGGGTGTAGGCCGAGAGCAGAGAAAGAGCATGAAGCAAATATTTCTGATTTTTGGTTGTCCTTGTCTTCTTTCTTCTTTTTTGAATCCATATGAGGGAAAGGAGTGAGACGCTGAGAGGGAGGGTTGCTTCTTTTTTCCCAAACTAATAATTTTAGGGTTTTTGCACCTGATTCTTAAACCCTATCATCCAACATCCATAAGTGCCGACGACAGGTCTTGCATACAATTTTCTTTTTCTTTTTGTGTTTAAACAGAACTAGATAAATGACTTGCGCTTTACCGCGAGACGTGTTAAATTTTATATGGTGTAAAAAAATGAAACTTAAGAGTAATTATTGTATTTTAAAAAATAGAAAAAAAATCAATGACTTGATATTATAGAAAAATAATTAGAAAAAATAATGATCGCCAACCTCTAAGAATTAAAATGCTGAAGGATAAAATTAAAAAAAAAATCTTAAAAAACTAAGCATCAATAAAATCAAGTGAGGTTGTCAAAACCGGCGAGCAGGATCATGTGGATAAGATAATCCAATAAAAGGAAAAACAAGGAAAAAAAATGAAGTTTAATTTTAAAAGGAATTGAATTTTGAAAAACAAAATAAAAAAGGATAAAACAAAAGCGACAAAAAAAAAAACTTAGGCCGCCTGGATAAACCTTCCACCTAGATTATGAGATACAGAGAACCTGATTGAAAAGAAAACCGAAGAAAATAACGAACAACCTCGAAGGATGTAATCGGGAAAGAAAACGACGTCAACTTGTGTTAACTTTTCAAACTCATGACCCTAGCTACTGATTAATTTGGAAGCACTGCATCTGGAAAACAACTATTTTAAAACTTGGCTCGACTCGACGGCTTGACCGGTGACCTATGTGACCCTTGGCTTAGCCAGGATGAGTTTCAAAAGAAATTGGAAGAGAATTGATCAAGTATAAGACGGTCAAAAACCCGGGTTGACCCATGTTTTGATTAACCTGGGGAAAATCCAATAAAAAAGGGTCAAAGCCCGTTGAGATGATAAACTAAAATTTTGAATTGAAGGGAAAAATTGAAAAAAAAATAACAAATGAATCCAAAATAAAAATTAAAAATCAAGAGAATGAGGACCAAATCTTAAAAAAAATCAATATTATAGATCTGAGGATGAAATTGAAAACAAATTAAAATTTGATAAAAAAAAAGTTAAGAATCAAAATTAGGAATCAAAACATTAAGGGTCAAACCTTAAATACCATCCGAATTTGAATTGAAGGGAAAAATTGAAAAGAAAAATTAAATTTACAAAAGAATCCAAAACAAAAATAAAAATCAAGAGAATGAGGACCAAGTATGAAAAAAATAAAAATAAGATTATGGATCCAATGATGAAATTGAAAAGAAATTAAAATTTCATAAAAAAACCAAGAATCTAAATTAGAAATCAAAACCTTGACGATCAAACCTGAAATATTATAAAATAAAAAGATGAATTTGATATAAAAATCAAATGACAAAGGATGCAATTGAAAAAATAAATAATTGTAATTTGATACAATTAAAAGAAGGATGATTAAATGTGATAAAGATAACAAATAACACATTTTTCAAGGCTGAAAAGAGAGATAAAAAAAGGGGAGAAAAATAAGTCATTGGAGCTCCACCATGCATGGGACGGAGGAATGCGCCTCGCCACCATGAAGGGGGTGGCGAGACGCATCCAACGCCACCTCGACATGCGGTGTTTTTCCAACAAGAGGCGCCGCATGCGCCACCAAAAAGACTCGAACGCCTCCCACATGCTAGCGCGTGAGATGCACACGCCGACAATTTTTTTTGAATTTATTCTATACAAATACCAAATTGCCCCTGATTCCATACAATATTAACGAAAAAAACATTAAAAAAAGGATTGAAAACCTCCTCAATATTAGCTAAAGATGATTTGAGTCAAAGGCACTTAAGTAAATATATTGTTCCCAGAATTAAAAAAAACAAAAAACAAAAACACCCTTGCCCGCGCAAGCAATGGAATTCAACATCTGAGGGTATTATTAACATTACATTGTACTACTAAAAGTTTAAAAGATCCCTTTACCTCCACCAAATCTTATGAAAAATAGTATATTACTCTTGAGTGCATGTTATAAGGCTTAAATTATGAAGGACAAAATAGCCAAAACACTGCTTGAATTCATTGTATTTCTTCTCACAATGCATAGGAGAAAACTGAGTTATTTTAGTTTTTTTTTGTAATTATTAAATATAGTCGTGATGGCCTAATGGGTTGTTTTTATTTATTTATGGTCATAGTAGTTAATCCATTTTTCATTCAATATAAATTAAATCTTGAAGACAAACTATAAGAAATGATATTAACATGTCACATTCTACTAATTTTTTTTTATTCAAATTGAAATGGATGCTTTAATTATCAATTATATAATTAATTTATGTTCTCTTTGTAATAAAATTTATGTAAAAAAGAAGAAGTGATCATCTTCGGTTTGGTTTGGTTTCAAGATTTAAAAAAAAAAATTAGAACCAAACCAAAGTGGTTTCTACATTACATATGTGTGTAATTCACACAAATGGCTGGAGGGAATAACTAAACGAGAAGATTATAAGCTTGAAATTCAAAATATGAAAACACATTTCAATTTTGGACCAGAAACCTGCTTCAAGATAGGAGTAAGAAACTTATAGAGAAGAAGGAGGTTGCATCATTATTAAAAAAAAAAAAAAGACATGAGACGAAGATGAAGGTGAGGAAGTTGTGATGGAGTTCGAGAAAGAAGAGGGTAGACTATAGTGACAGAGAGAGTCACTATGTTGGAACGGTGGGAAATTAGGGAACTTGGGTTTTCAAAAAAAAAAAGTGTTTTTATACCTAGGTTTACCAGTTTGGTTTAGGGTTCAAATCAACCAGACTCAATTTAAAATGGTCTTAGAAATATTAAACCGACCTAAACCGAATTAAAGATTTTTTTAATTAGTTTTTTTTCCTTGGTTTGTTTTTTTGTTAATTGTTTTGGTTTTTTTTTTCTTACCTCTACCTTAAATAATTCATGTGAACCAACAAAGGAATAAAAAAGGCAAGTGTAAGACGAACTCATTAATAGAATCAAGTATTGTAATGATCAATCTTGAGAGGTGTAGCTTAACTGGCCAGGCCCTGAGTTTGCTTCTCAAAGGTCATTAGTTTGAGGGTCACAAACCTCAGGGTCACTAGAAGCTTACCTGGTCGTTAACTTCAAGGTCTCGGGGGATTAGTCAAGGTACGTGTAACTTAACCCGGACACCCACGATTACCAAAAACAATATATTGTAATGATCATATTTTACAGATTAATTGGTAAATGTACTACAATAACAAGAAAAAGTTATTGTTACATTGGTAAATAATTGTAATTTCACTTAAAAAAGGTAATGATCCTATGAGGAAATTCCATATGTAGAAATGGTTGTAAATTTTATACGAGCGTTGAATGGATTGAGACCATTATAAAAAAAATTACCATTTTCCTGAATTCAATGATCAAGGAAGTTTATAACGTTAATAAATTACAGGGTGTTACAACAAGTTAGAGTAATTTGCGCTAACTATTTTAATTGATGCGCACATAGTTAAATCAAATCCTATAAGGTGTGATTTTTATGCAAAGAATAGTTATATATGATGTAATATTGAAACGAAAAGAAAACAATAATGCAAACAAGAAATTAAATATAGTGGACTTGATTTTAGAAATAAGCTTTGATACCAACTAATATGAACCTAGAGGGCAAAACCTTAGAACCTACAATCAAGAATTAGAATACTTACCTAAAAAAACTAAAATCATATTATAAAACCCTAATCTGTTGATTATTTGAATCAAGAAACGAAAATATATGGTTAGAATACCACAAATATGATCTTTTTTATAAGTTCTAGAAAGAGCAATGAAAAAACAAAAGTAAGAGAGTTCACGTAATTTTTATTCAAAAACTAATTTGTCTTCACATCCCAAAAATAAAAGGTATTTATATGTTTGTGTAGTATTCCATATCGGCGGGTGAGGAGTTGGTTGTTGGTCTTATTAGTAGTACTGGTTGCTAACTTGTCAGATGCGTTTTGGGATCATGCGTGGTTACCAAGAATAAATCCGTGAGAACGGTACGGCCCAAAGCAGACAATATCTGGCAGGTTGGGCCGGGTTATTAAAGTTTGACTTAAATAAAAATAAACTCTAATTAACTATGAGTTGAAAGTTAAACCCGAATAACTAACTAGCTAACTTAAAAGTATGGGTAAAATAAAATACAAGCCCAAATCTTGTATAAATAAATGCCTAATTTGTATAGTAACTTCTACACCATATCGAAAAGCCTTCTAGATATTTGATTACTAAAAAATTTTAACCTTTTAGGAAATAGAACATTTAAAATCTTTTGAAAAAATCTTAGCCTGATCAAACAGTCGAATCGAGAGTTATGATTATTAATATAAAGCTATGTAGTCAAACTTTAATACATGTTAAATAGCCCAATCTCTTATGTGGATCTCATTGATCAATATTTAATTCTCCACCAACAACACCTTAAAGAAATTCTTAGAACTTGCTCAACTCAAATGTCATGAATCAAATCATTGAATACATCTTTGATCCTCTCGACTCTTGCTCTTATAATTAGTTCAATCTACATGTACAATGTATCTTGTGGTGTTACTTGTTAATTCTCATCACCACAAGATTTCATTTTTTAGCAAGCCAATTAAGAGCCCATAACCTATACTGGCAACCTAGATTAGGTCTCAACTTATTTTTATCTCAATTAGATGTCAAAGATGTAAATGAATTTTCAATATGTTTCAATTAAAAATGCTAACTAGGCAATTTTTCTTTTCTATTTACAAACCATTGAATTACTTAATATCCCCACTTCAAAACATATGATTAGAGAAATTTTATTAAATTCATATCGTTTTTAATAAAGCAAAGAGTTTTATTTGATTACTTTATGATTTTGTTGAATATTAAAACTAATAAACTATTCGATTGATTAATCTATTAGTATGCTAGGGATCTTTGGGGTGTACTAAGTCAAGTTTGTCCCTATAAATTGAGGATTTTTTTTAGGTTTTCCATCTTTTAAACTGAAATGTATGCATGATATTAAACTCCTACAATCAATCTTCCAATATTTTATGTCATTACTATACTGAGTTGCGTAGTGATCTAAATAAAGAACTTAAAGCAATTCAGATTAGTTTTTTATTTAGTTTAATTATAAGAAAAATGCGTGTAAATGAAACTCAGATTACAAAATTATTCTAAAAAATATAATATCAAATTGAAGTATTAAAATATAACAAGCATGCTTGAATAAAATAGCATAAACAATTTTTTTTTAGTAATATTTACTTATTTAGGCACTTATAATATGATTTGGAAGAAAATTTATTATTGTCGAGGATCGATCTTTTAATTTTAAAATTTTATTATTTTTTCTTGATGTAAACAAATTAATTGCCATCAGTTTTATATAATTCTAATAACACCACTTATTTAGTTTTATTTGTAAACAAGATCCACAAACACAAGGCCATGAAAGTCAAAATCTCTCTATACAAAACAATAATCTAAGCTTTAGAATATTGAGAGAAAATTAAAAAAAAAAAAACTAGAGGTAAAAAAAACTAAAAAATAATAGAAAAAAGGTAAATAAATTATTGTAAAGTGTGTAGAACATCTCACAATAAAGTACTAAACATATATAAAGCATAATTTTTTTTAATTAATATAGATATGTGAACTAACTTGTATTTTAATTAATTTCATGAATGTTAAAATTAATAATTATGTAAATTTATAGTGATGCTTAGCAAGTTAGCTTGGTCGAGATTATTGAATTGTAACTCGAGAAGAAGGACAGCATCAAAGACAAGTTTTAATTGGGCACTCGACACACTAACAGGAACACGCAAACGATACGTTTTCCACGCGTATGGCAAAGTTTTCATTCAACCCTCGAAGCTCTGCTGTCTTTACGAGAAAAGCACTCCCATCCTCGCGAATATTCTCCATTGCCACCCACCACTAACAAAACAGCAACTTGCTCTTTCATTATATACAATTACTCCCTCTCTTCCATCCTTGTTCTCTCTTCATTCTTTCTATGCATATACTTTGTTGTTATTTCGATCTCAGCCATCGATAATTTCCATCCATCAGAGCCAAAACCATCGTCATGCACGATCTTCAGGGTACAGAACATGACCTGCTCTTTAACTAGAGCATGTTCTTGTCCCTTTCTAGTCACTTCTCTTGTTATCTTTCGTAAGACCTGATTCTTCGCTGGTTCTTTAATGTTTTAGGTGATCACGATATGAAGAACAAAGTAAAGGGCGGTAATATTCACGATCAACAAAAGAAGAGGAGAAGTTATGGCAAACCTAAATGCATGGCATCTCGTTGTTGCCCTTGTTTTGCAGTGTCATCAATAGCTAGAAGGATTGGGAGATGCCTGTTTGTAAGCTGTTACCCTATCATGCAGTGCTTTCGATTGGATGACCACAGACATCAGCATGACCATCACAAGCATTTTCATTCCTTCTGAATTTTGTATCATTTTCTTTCTTTTTAAGGTTTGGTCCAATCACGAGTTTTTGAGTTTGTACCATATTAATGAAGAAAAGAAGTTGTTATATGATTCTTTGGTGTATTTATTTATGCAAGGATCTTATGATCAAGCTGCCTTGATTTTTGGCTTCAGTACTTGCACAGTCCTACATGCTTATTGTCTTGATAGAGACATAAAGGAGAAAGAAAAGAAAAGGAAAAGGTTTGGAGGTTGTATAAGAGATCGGTTGAATCTGGGGAAGCTGAACACCTGGGGTTGCAAGGAATCAAAGTTACTAGGGAAGGTTCTATGCTTTATATAATTGGTTTCATCCGGCTCTTTATGGATTTGGAGAGCTGTTACTCATTCATTGCAGCATTTTTGTCTCAACTGATAGAATGAGTTAATCAATTATTGGATTGAAAATTCATGTTGACTTTGTAAGCATACATGTTTTTGCGGATCAAGGCCAGGCAGAGCTGCCTGGTAACCAGGGAATTCTATTAAAATCTTTGGTTAAGGCCATCTCTGATTTGATTCTGTAAACATCAAGCTTATGCTACACTTATCATTGCCAAAATTTGCCTTTGGTAGTCAGGGAAAATCAGAAACAGAGTAATCAACACAGAAGTGAATTATGACCATGATTGGATTTTTTAGATATATATATATGATTCATAGCACAAGTGGCGCCTTAGGTTTTCTCCAAGAGCATCAGTTTAGAAGGATCTGTAGATTCAAAGATGGATATGGGTAACAAAATTTCTTGGGATGGGTGCAAGGCCCAGAAGTGAACTAAAAAGCAGGCCATTATTTAATCATTCAGAAAGGTCAAAGCTCAACACCTGCCTGAAAAACAGAAATGTAAAAGCCATGAATGCAGCAAGGAAGTCATTGAAGTCATTTTAACTTAAGAACAAAATCAAAATCGATTTGGTTTAGCTTAAACCAAGTTCATCTAGTGATAACAAAATGTGGACTGCGGAGGATTGTTCATTGTCTGGCTTCATTCCTCTGGTAATATTGATTACTAATGTTCTTAAAAAAACCCACCATGAACATAATAATTAACTTCTGCAGTTCATCAAATTACATCTCAATTTCACCACATCTGATTGTTTGAGGGGCTTTAGCATGAACATCTGTGCTCCTTCCTCTAAGCACCTGTTTTGCGCAGTGAATCACTTAGAGTGAGCGAGGGGTGAAAATTAAAAGCTTGCACAACATGTTCATCAGAAATAGCAATCTCTTACTTGTTAATACGGGTTGGAATATTCTCAGAAGACATAATCACAACAGGAATCTCCTTCAGCATTGACGATTCCTGTTTGTGACAAGGAGACGTGTTAATATGTGGTCAGCATAATGGACCTGACTGGGCACCAAAAAAAAAAAAAACGATAAGGATACCTTTATTTTCTTGAGTAGCTCATACCCTGTCATTCCTGGCATGCAATAATCTGTAATTATTAAATTCACCTTTGAGACCTGTAGTGTGGATAATCAAACATGAAGACAGCCATTACTGTTTGTCTTCGTTTCAGCTCAAGTGCATGCAATTGATTATGACATGAACTACTTACATTATCCTCCAACGAAGTCCTTTTCTCATCTCCCAGGCCCAAATACTCCAACGCCCTCAGCCCATTCTCCGCAGTAGTCACTGCAGCAAATTAAATTAGTTCTTGAGCATGTGTTAATAACTCCGCCCACTGTCAATCTACATGTTCTTCTTGTCTGAAGTAAAGGCAAAGAAAATGGAAAGAAAAGTGAGATTGGTTTTACCCTTGCAGGAAGAGTTCTTGAGCAGTCTTTCCACCAGTTTTCGATCAACGAGACTGTCATCAACAGCTAAAACATGGGGTTCTTCCGTATATGCTCCCCCCACCATCACATTCTCCCTTGACCCACCACCACCATCCATATTCTCCCCCCAAGGTAGAGCAAGAGGGAGGCCTGCGTACGAATAACTGAAACTGTAATAAAAGCTTTTCTTGCAGCAAATAACTAGCACAGAGGCTAAAGAACACAGACCCTTTATTTTCCAACAAAGTCTTACAATTAAAACACCAAGGAAACAAACTCACAGGAGTTGTATGAACGTTTTATGATGCGTATTTATAGTGAGAATGAGAAGCCGACAACACAGTGAATGTGAAATATGTTGTTAGGTGAGTAGACTCGAGAGACAAAATGTTACAGAGAGAAAAAAAAAAAAGGAGGACTAAATATTCACAGCAAGAGGGTGGGGGGATAATATCAAAGTAGATCACAGATATTTCGTGATCCTTTTCGGGTTCCTATGGATTTGATTCAGTCAGTCACCATCATCCCACCCAACCATATCACACCATCACTGATTCACTTCTCTTACGGTCTTTTATAGAATCAGTATCAGTATCTGTGTTCGTATCCTCTCTGCAAGATCTTCTTTGCCTCGCCTTGCGGCTGCCTGCGGGCATTTCATGGATTTTGGACCGCCTAACTTAACAAGATTGAAATAAACATTGGACACATTGCCATAATTTTTGTGTAATTACTCTTGACTTCCTTTAAAGTATTTCATGGCACTGTTGAGGTAATAATTAAGGGCAGATTTGAATCTTGATCTTCGACTTAAAATTAAATACTAGAGTCTACAGTACTTTTTTTGGGCAAAATATATGAAGCTTCTTTGTTAGCTAAAATTAGCATTCACCTACCATGAACATGGACACCTAATTAATTATCATATTATCCTTTCAAGCAATGGCTAGGTTATACCACATTACGAAATTACACCTCCCCACTTAATTTCTTTCATTTCTATGGGGGCTAGAGAAATTATGTCCCATGATTGTGTTTTTAATATAAAGGTTTTTAGGTTCATCTCTTTTCTTTTCTTTTCTTTTATATATATATGGTATTTTAAATCAGTTTACACTTACTAAACTGGAACTTGCAAAACAAGACTTACACTATATAATCCGTGACTATTAGAAGGTAAAGAGAGTAAAATTAGAGACCACATAAGGTCTCTTAGCCCGCATTCACTTTACCAACTCAGCTACTCTTTGTTGGTTACTTCCATCTCTTTTCTTTCCTTCTACTTTTTTTGTAAAAGAAATTTGACACATTGATTTTGTTACCATAAGATCTACAGAAAGTATAATACTAATGATCCTAAATGATATGAAATGATTTTCAGATTGGTTTACACGATCAGAGCTTTACCTGGAAGATCCAATTTCTTGACCATATAAAATCTCCATCTCACAACTGGACAGATTTGGAGAATAATCATTTTGGACTATATATAAAATATGTGGCCAATTTTTTAAAATTTGTTTTTAGGAGTACAGAATCTTTGTAGTCTGATCATGGACAATTCAGGATTATGGAGAGCCGGAGCCTTTGCTGATTAAGGATTAGTGTAATTAACAACAAAATCCAAGGCGATTCCCTCCCTCCCTCTCTCTCTCTGTTTTGGTCCCCCAAGACAAACAAAATAAATCACATATCTGTGATTTCACAGCCAGTTCCTAGCTAACACACCCCCCGCTTGAGTGGCCTTTCCTTTTATCGCCAAGCCATGCACGTTTTCTTTCCTTTCCTTTCCTTCTCTCAATTGCCATAATTATGTATACGAGCCCTCTCCCTTTCTTGGCCATTCAATACTCGATGATTTCTGGCAACAACATCAGATGATGCTTGTCTCTGCTAAGATTCTATTACACGTCTTTAAGCATTCAAACGTCTTGCAAGGAATTGAGAACAAGGGATGTCCTCGAGGCTTGCGGCATTGGATCCAAGCCATGTAGCGTGAGACCCACGTAGGGCCTGCTGGGCAGAACAAACAGCATTATTTGGATTGACATGACCATCATCCGAATGAATCCATTATGATTCATATATTAGGTATGATACAATTCACAGATGCAGTGAGACTAAAGATTTCCTGCGTTCTCAAACGTCCTGGACTAAAGATTTTTTGTAAGAGTAATATGAGATAACTGGCCCTGAGCTTCGCATGCACGATTTACTTCCAATTCAGAAATGCCTGAGATAAAGGGAAAATGGAGGAAGCATCTTTAAATTGAAATCCGAAACGATCTTGCATTATATATATATATATAAAGGATTTTTTATTGCTTGCAAAGCTCTAGCGTGTGAGCATGCAACAGGGTTGTTTTTTTTTTTTTTTTGGAGTGAATGAGGAAATATACTGCCTCGAACGGAGTTATCTTAAGAAAACCCATAACAATAAATAAGTGAACTAGTGTGTGTGCCCACTGGTGTGGTGGCCGTTCCCTGCATGCATGGTAACGGGCACACTGGCCAGCCAATCTGCAACACAGATTTGCATGTGGCCTCTGTCTTCTCGAATCCATTGTCATGGATGGAGCTAATTGGGAAAGGGGACTTGATGAGCTATCAAGAATGGATGGCCATTTCTAGAATGCGTTCCAACAAAAGAGAAGGAAGGAGATTACATAATTTCTGAGAACGATCAGAGCAGGATATAGGATTCCCTGTAGGAATACTGGAAAAGATTTAAAACGGATTGCTCATTATGCCACAAAAATAGCAGCATATTCATCAATAGACACGATATATTCATCATTAATGAGTCAAGACAACAAAATTTAACTTAATACAACAGTCAACAAACTGATTAAAACAAGACTTCGTTAAATATTTTCAAAATACAACTGAATGACAGTTTACATGTGTATCTTCTCATGTAAAGTTGAAATATGAACCTCAAAGTGGTAAGCCGCATGGCGTTTTTAAGGTCCAATTGTTCATTGGAATCATTTGATGCTTGCCTTCGGAATGGATGATGTACACGGCCCACCAGATGTCATAAATGGTATTCCCTTAAATGTGGCCACACCCTTTTCATCCGAGAAAAGATTCTGCGCCCATGAAACACCGATGATCAAATAATGACTCTTAGGATTCCTATAACAAACTTTAAGGAAAGACAATAATTGCACAACTGATGATCACAACATTAATGGCTAGGTATGAAAACCATGTATCAGAACTGTCCAATCAGCCTTTTCAAGGTAACCCAAAAACTTGACTTGAAACTTCTAGCGATTCAGAAACCATATAAAAGCAAAAACAAGCTAGAGACTAAAGTAATGACTTGCTGGTGCTAAGCATTTTACAAAATCCACAGGAAAGAAAATATGATCGGTATGTCTTATATTTCAACAGAGAGCCATATCAACAATTTGACTATTCTAAATTGCTTTTGCCATTGAAAATGTTTTTTTAGAAATATTGTTTTTTCCATATGTTCATTGTTTGATGAATATATCATGTATTTCAAAAAAAAATATGGGGGCATCAAGCATCACATCATGTAATTAATTGAACCTGTTTGCAATGGGCAAAAGCAAACTGAACTGCATCAATTCACAACCATGATTCTAATAAATGATCAAGAATTTAAACTGCAAGTGCATATCAAGAGGATGCTTGCTGAACATAAACCTACAACAAAAACACTTAAGCCTGAACCTCATACCGGTGTTATTTTCTCTAACTGCTTCTTTTTTGGGTTAAGAACATCTTCTGGCTTACCGTCAATCCTACATGAAGACATTTAACATTTATACATGGGAAAACATTATTGCAGTAGAAGATTTTTTATTTCTGAATAAGTAAATCAAGAGAAAATAATAGAAGATCCAGCCCAAAAAAAAATGTTTGCTGTAAATAAAGGATACACTATGATTATTGCAGCCAAATGCATGCATATAAGCCATGTATAGACACTAGGCATCACAGTTCACTATTCCTAATTTTGAGAATCATAATGGCACAGCACTTTGTCATTTAAAAGCACTTTGGCTGCCCAAAGTCAAAACAATTCCAAGACCAATGACCGGTGCCCCTCATTTTCTCTCTACTGATTTGTGAAAATGAAGTTTCTCCAACATTTACAGATTATAAGTGGGCTTATATAAGCCTGCTCCCATTCACATTTATGCCAAATGGTGGCAGTGCCATAAGTGGCAACATTGCAACAAAAGGAATGTTTTTCATTATCAAAAAAAGAAAAGAAAAAGAAAAGGTGCCTTGCCTCTCTAAAAGATGCATTGCCGATTATGAGAAGACAATTCAACAGTACCTTTGTGAAATCTACATAGCAGTATATTGTAGTGACAACAAACTATATATTCAAAGGGCATAGGTAACATTATAGGACTTGCCAGTTTTAGCTTCTTCCTCTTCGTTTTTTTTTTTTTTTTTTGGATGTGATAAAAAATTAGTGTTGAAAACCAAATAGCATTTTCTAAAGTGTAAACTACAAATTCTTGTTCCCCATAAATAATTCAAACAGCGAAGCAGTAGGTGTCAAAATGGATCAATTATGATGTAGTTCCATGTAATCTTTAAATACATACCCCAAGAATGACACACGTTCTCCAACTTTGGCACCTTCTGGAGGAAGCAAAGGCTCTACAATGGTGTGATCCTCATTAGATGCACAAAGGACCTGAAAAATTAGGAATTACAGAATGCATATGGACATCACTGCACTCTTCAGTCATTGCAATCTAAAAAAAAGGGGATATTCTAGTGAAATGACAAAGCACAGACATAGACATTGTAAGCAACTCGTCAGAATAAACTAACACTTCAATCATAAAAAAAAAGAAGAGCATTCATAAAGAAATAAACATGATTAAGGATTCAACAACATTGTTATGTAATAGCAGAAGCAAGTCATTTCAAATTCAAAATTGGCATTTTCCCACAATTAGAGTGCAAGTACCATAGAAGTTAGATATATTGCTTTGTTCAAAAGTATTTTACCAACTTAGCTGGTATCACAAGCATCCTGACATGATTGAACAATTCAATTTTTTAAAATTTGTTTTTGCTTTCCATTTGTAAGCTGTATGTAATTGAAGATGAACAAGTGGATCAATTAGAAGACTATTTTTTAAGCTGGATGAGTATAATAATTTTCAATTGAGATGAAACAATCACAACACAACAACCTGACCATTGTACAGTTATTTAAGATAGCATAGCTCTACCAGCAAGACACAGTATACTCTAACCATCTTGTCCAGTTTTATTTTCTTGCAAAGAGTTTCAGGAATGAAAAGGAAGAATCTTGAAATAAAAGCGAGGACCCAGTTCAACATAGAATATAAAAGGCATTGATTAAAATGAAAATGTCAAATTAAAAGTTACCAGGCCTTCTGACATCACATCTCGTAGCTTTCCAGGTTTTACATTTGTAATCAAGACAACTCGGCGGTTCTTTATAGATGAAACAAACACCAAAGAATGCATTAGCAACTAAACTTCATAAAAACAATCCAAAGAGCAGAATAAATAAAATGAAGTGACATATTATTTAAATCAAACTCGACAAATCATCATACCGTCAAGTCATCTGGACTATAAAACTTCGCCAAACCACTGACTACCTGCCTCAATTTAGCATCTCCAATATCTATCTCCTCAACCAGTAAACTGAATTATTAACCAAAAATTAAAAATATCATGATCATTTTCCTTCAAAAAAATGATGAAGTACAAACTCAGAGAATAAAAGAAAGGAAACTGTCAGCATACCTGTCAGCAGAGGGATGCTTCCATGCTTTGCGAATAAGGCCAACTTGTATATTCAGTAAACTGACACTTAGTTCTTTGTCTTTCTCACCTGCTTCTGTTTCAGATGGTTTCTTCTTCTCTTGAGCAGATTCTTTTTTTCCAGTAGACTTATTCTATAAGTTCCAAAAACACCAACATGATACTCAGCAAGAATTGCACCAAGATTAAAAATAATAGTAACAACAACAATATGCACAAAAATTGAGGCCATCTCCAAGCAGATTTTAAGACCTTTAAATAAGAATTATAAAATATCAAAAGCACTTTTCAGGAATTATTGAAGTTACCCATGCACTCACTCACAATAATGCAAAGTTCGAATAAAAATGTTATCTAACCATTACAACACGAGTCAATTTGGAATAAAATGAAATAGCAAAGTCATGCAGGAGGTCAAATATAGTACACTACATTAAGTCTTCTATGCTTGTCATGAACTGTTATCACCAGGCCAACTGCCAAGCAACTTGAGAAATACTGTTGCTCGAATAAATAAACCAGGCATCATCCAGTAAAACTGTAAAATATAAAATTTACACGTGGGGAAGCTCTATGAAATCCCTTATTTATCAGTGAAGAAAGAAAACATTAACTGGGATTAAGTAAAGTCTTTTGGAGCTGTTACCACATAGTTAACATTTCTTGTGTTTATCCTGATAGTTTTCAGCAGTTCAGACCTGAGCTAGTACATGGCAGCCAAATCTTGGAATTATATCACATATCTTATCAAGATTCCATGATAAGTTTAGGGATTTAATTTTCAGTGTAAAAAAATCAAACTTAACGAAGTTAATGATAAATTATACTTTGAAAGTAAGAAAAGTTAATCGACTAATTAAAACCCAATTTTTTGTTCAAATTCTAAACTTAGAGAGCTTTTGTTTCTCCAAGAAACTCATTCCTCCAACTTTAGTACTGCTAATGCCAGGTAATTCTCCACTAATTTTCAGTAATCTCTAGCACATGCCACTGAGTTTGTTAAAACTTAAAGAGAGCATGCACACGTGTCATCAATGCAAGCATGGAAGTATGTTCAAATAAACCCCTTGTGTAGAATTTTAGATGCTAGTTATGACTTCAATAGACTGTGATTTTGCACATTTTCTTAATTCTAATGTTTTTTCCTGCTGTCATGATGAAGCTACTCAGCAGGATTCTTCATAATGACAGGACAGAGTTGTGCACAGGAAAAACAGTAAAACTACAGCCTTAAGGAGAAAGAAAACTTTGAATACATTAATAACAGGTATTGAAGAGGGGGGGGGGGGGAGCTAGAAAAAGAAAGACATACCCCAACATCACTTTTCTTCATGCTTAGGTCTGCTTCCGATTTTTCTTTGTTCTTAGTGTTTTCCACGGTCTTTTTTGCATTTGTATCTATTTCTGATTTAGCATCACCTTTTATTCCCTGCAACTAGAATTAAATCAAGAACACAGAGAAATAAGCCACTAGATGCTCTAACTCAATCAATGGCACATTAGTGTACAAAACTACAAATTACAGAATCATAGTAAATTAGACAAAGAAAAAAACCTTTGAAACAACAATAAGACGCGCGACTATTCCATTTAAAATATGAATTTACATGTAAGAATCAATAAGCTGTCCTTTCCTAAAAATTTTGACATGGGATGCACAAAGAAAATATCAAATTCCGAAAACCACACATACATCAATTCCTCTTCAACCTTAAACCTTCTTGCCTTCATTTAAAAAAAAAACAGTAAAAAAGAATGAACAGATGATGTATATTGATATCAAGATAACCTACCTGAAGTTCGAATGCACCCTTTTCTAGCAAAACCTTTTCAAATAGTTTCCCAAAGTCTACCTTGTTCTGCAAAAAAACAAAATAAATTAACTAAACATTTTTTGAACATGAAATCAAGTACCTAATTTATTTTACAAACACAAAAAATTGAGAGCCGTTTATTTTTCTTTGATTGTACAACTATGGCTACCAGGTGCAGGTATGTAGATTCAAGTTCTGACAGAATTGAGAAGAAATAACAATTTTCCCAAAAACTATTCACTGTTCTTTCTATCAGTTGGATCTAGTTTCTCAATCGCATACCAAAAGCCAGCCACTTGACCCCTCAGCATAAAGTTATTCAATGGTAAACTTATATGTACAGTGATAAGAGTAGCCAAAGTCAAACTGCAAGCCTTTGAGACTTTGACACTCCAAGTCAATTACATGCCACAAGATATCTGTTACTTGAATCAATAAGCTGCCAAACATGACAGGGACAATCAAATCAGACAGAAGCTCATCACACACACTATAGTAACCTAAACAAAGCAGCTCTCAATAGTTACATCACTTAACTGGTGCCTAAGCAATAGTTCGTCTATGTCAACAGATAGCAATTAAGAAATTTTCTTTTAATACACATCATCACCCAACTCCCATGACGTTAAAAAATATGAATATGGTCTTACCTGGATGTAATCCATCCATCTCATTACATGCACCAACTTTTCCCTCTCTAAATGTGAAAGGCCAATCTAGCAATAAATAACCAATCAAAAGTCAGAAGAATTTCAAACATGTGGGTAAAGTGTTTATCATATGATAAAACTTTTGTACAGGGAAAAAAAATATATGTATATATATATTTCTTGACTCTGCAACTCTGAATTTTGAAGCCTCCTCCCTTCAGATTTGAGAAGCAATAAATTCAAAAAAGAGGGCAACCAAAGCAATTTTGAGCAATGCACAAAGGATGCGACTGATTCATGAAAGCATTGAAGTTTGCCATGCCAAGTTGTTTTAAATTGTTTTCAACAACAGAAAAGGAAAAAATGAAAATCCATGCTGGAAATAAAATTTGTATATAGTAACTTTATGATTAGTGACTGGGACGGCAAATGTGAAAGGATAATTTATCATGAAAGGAATAGAATGCATACCACAGATGAATGTATTACTGAAAAAACTATAATATCAGCTTCAGAGGGTGTCAATCCATTGCCCAAAAGCACAGAATTCAGAGCCAAGTCTTTGTTCAACCCACTGAGAGCATCAAAGCATGTCGGAGAATCTATTGGAAAAATCTCTGCAAAGCTTATCCATTTCATCACCTATAACCAGCAATTACTTTTTTAGATCAAGAAACCAAACAGGGACCCCTAAGAGTCAAGCATGGCAAAGAGCAACATCCCATGGTAGCGCAGCTGTGGTACTCATAACAAACCAAAGAAACCTTACCTCCTCACTTTCTTTTGATGGGGACCTTTTTCCTGATGACTTCAAAATGTTCAAGTACAAACTCTTAATATCATACTCTCCAAGGTCACCTAAAGGAGCTTCCTACATTAATCAAGTATTTTAAGCTGTTAAGTATGTAACTATCAAATAGAATAACCCCCAAATTCAACAATGTCAAGACATCTGATTTTCAAGCATTCAGAAAAGAAAAGTATTCCTATCAAGACCCATTACCAAACAATGCTGAAAATATGATGAAAAATTGACCAAATTTATAAGAATTGAAACAAATAATAGGATGCATAGTCAAAACATCATATAGAAAACTTGACGAGTTTATTTGAAGTAAAAGGGCAACAAAAATACGTGTCAGCAACAAACAAAATTCAAGAAAAAAGAAATGGGCATCAAAAGGAGCAAAAATTACCATTCCAAGCCAGGAACCTTCCTTTCTAAATACCCAGAAGAAAAGATTAGCATGCAGTTATCTAAAGAATCGTAAAGTGCTTTATTTATTGATCACCAATTATCCATGCAGTAATTAAAATTTAAAGAAAAATTAAAAACAGAGATCAAAGATTTTTTCAAGTAATTGAAAAGGGGTTGTTGTTTAAGAGCTTACAGGAGATAAAGAGAGGTGCTTGCTAAGAGCTGATGATATTATTTGCTTTCTTTGCAAACCCATGCTTCTTCTTGCTTCTTCTCTCTTTTCCTGTGTAATTTTGCTTTGTGTTTTCGGGGGCAAGAGTGAGGTCGGGTTTCAATAGGGTTTTGGGAGGGGTTTCGTGGGCTTACAATAAATCTGGTCCATTAGTATTGCACTCAGGACTCGTTAGCATTGTATTTCTAATCCTACCTATTTATTTTTTTGTTTTAAAAATAATTTTAAAAAATAAATTATTTTTTAATTTTTTTATATTAAATTAAATTTTTTAATTTTATTATACCATTTGAATATATTAATGTTAAAATAATTTTTAAAAATAAAAAACATTATTTTACAATATTTTCAAATAAAAAATACTTTAAAAAACAAATATTATCATACTCCTAAATATTTTAAAAATACCTTTCAGTATTTAATAAAAAACAAATATTACCATACTCCTACATGCTTTTATAATTTAATTTTTTTCTGAATTTTTTTATTTTTTTGGATTTCAAGTGTTTTTTTGTTAGATATATGAAAGGATAGTAGAAAAACAAGAAGAATGGATTGTTTGTTAGTCCTTACATTTTGAAACCCTTTCAGAATTATAGGAACAAGTTTGGAAATTTCAGAAAATTATGGCCTCAGGCAAGCACATGTACCCTAAATTTCAAACATGTTTGATTAAAAAAATAAATTTAAAAATAAATTTATTTTTGAAATTTCTGTATTTTTAAAACAAAAAATAGGAATATATCTTTAAAGACAATATTTATGATTTTTTATTCCTATTTTATCCTTATAAAAAATTATTAATTCTAAAATTGTCCAACTAAGACATATAAAAATATAAGTGATTATTATCATGACTTTAAAATCTGATCCAGGTCATGTATAAAAAAAATCAATCTATTTTTATCTAAATATTTTTTCTATAAACATCAAAACGACATCATTTTAACTAAATTTTTTAAAATGAGTTTTTTTATTTGGGTGTTGATTGGGTTTTACCTTACGTCGTCGCGAGTCGACCTAAAATTGTTAATTAAGTTAATTAATTTGTTTTTAAATTCAATCTAAATTCTAAATCAAGCAAGTTTAGAATTGACTTGTAAAATTAAATAGAGACAAGTTTTACCAGTACTCGCATGTTTGCGCTTGTCAACATTTGCGTACTTCAGCCTTTTGTTCTCAACCACCTGTCTTCTTTTCATGTTAGTTAGTATAGAAGTTTGAATTATAAGATAAAAGGTTGGCGCATGTCCTTAAAAAACAAGTGAGAAATCAAGTGGTTAAATGAGCACATCAAAAGAAATGGTCTTATATTATATATCCATATATGAGAATGATTTTGTCTATATTAACATTAAAAAAAAAAAATTGATGGGATTGGACTTAACTTGAAATATTATTTATTAGAATAATATTTTTTAAAATTTTAATTCCATTCTTTAATATTAGGTTTATTAGGACTTGAACTTCATAGTTTTTTTAATTTATTTTTTATGATATTATCCTGGTCTCATGACCTGAACCGTGGGTTTTATGATTTAACTTGGTTGACTTGAGTTTTTTTTTCCTTTTCTTAATTGACTTTATTTTTCAATTCCAACCTTCAACATTAAGTTAATTGGGAATCAAGCTTTATTATTTGTCTTGATTTGATTTATATGAGATTATCTTTGTTTTATCATTCAAGTCACAGGTTTGACTAGTTAACCCGGGTTGACTTAAGTTGTTTTTTATATCCTTTTTCTAATCGATTTTTCAATTTCAATTAGATTTACTAGGGGTTGAGCTTCATAATATTTTTTATTTTTTATAAGGTTATCTCAGTATCATGACTTGAACCTCGAGTTTGGCGAGTTAACTCGGTTGACTCAAGTTTTTTCCTCTTTTTCCTAATTGATTTATTTTTTCAATTTTATCCCTCAATATTGAGTTAATTGAGAATTAAAAATACAATCAAGATTACATCAAAAGTCCATTACAAGATCTAATTAGGCCAATTGCATGATCAAGGGTAAATAAACTTAAATATACATTCAATGGGCTTTTTTAAAGTAGTTGGTCAATGTGAATCTTAAGGATGCTACATCTTCAACAAGTGATAATCAGACCTTAGTCAATTTAATATATGTACAAGAGAGGCTTAATCCATCTACTTCATGGGCTAATTAATTTCAGCAGTTAAAGGCTTATTTTTTAAATGTATAGTGTTACTTTAACAAGCATAATATTAAATTTAACCTTTGGATCGAGGTGAGATTTTATCAGAAGATTTTAGAGGCCTTTTTTTATTAGGTTAAATTTCATATCAATCGGACATCGAAAAGGCCTTGAGATAAGGTTCAGAAGTTACTATGTAAGATTGTATTAGTTTCCTAATTAATTTAGGATTCCTTTTTCTATTTTATATAAAACTCTTTTGCTATTTTTCCAGTATTTTTTATAATGTTTTTATCAAGTATAAATAGGGTATTTAGCTCATATTTGAATTTTATTTTTTTACAAACTTTGATTTTAGTAATTATTATCATGTTGTGAGAAATTTCTCTTGCTTTGGTTCTTTAAAGAACTTCTCTTGACTTATCAAAAAATTAACCAATCTTCATAGTATCTTTCATATTTCTCATTTATGATTCTCTATAATTGTTAGGTAGGGTCTGATTATTATAGTCTTGGTGACTTGGTGTAAAATATCATTGTGTCAAGCTCAATTTAAAAGCTTGAATTTAACTTTGTTATGATTTATGATCAATCTTGATTATGAGTTTCTAGATCTTTATATCCATGAAATTCATATCGGTTAGTATCAGAGTAAGGCTCTAAATCAAGTTATATCTCTTTTGTCTTCAAGTTTTCACATACTCCATTGTTGTTAAGTTCTTTATCTTCTCTAAAAATCTAGTTACGACATCAAGTTAAAAAAAAAAAACAAAGATTATTTGTAATCTTAATTAAATAAAGTTTTTTTAAAAAAAAAGCAAAGAAAATCATAATAAAAGAAATTTTTAGGGCTTGTCGCAATCCTTTGATATAAGAAACATAAAATTTGGCCACTTTTGCTTTAAATCTGAAAAATCTTGATTCTTGGGGTATCTTGGAGTTAAATCTTAATTTGGGATATTTTAGATTTACATGGTTGGGTTTTCTTGAAAATTACATGAAAAAATTTGGGATATTTTAATCTAGCATCCATTCAATTCGATTATCAATAAATCATTAAGATTTGTCCAAAATGGGTTTCGGTTCAAAACCAAAACCTTATAATTAAAAATCATTTAAATAAGTTATTGATGCGAATAAACATTATATTATTGGTTTATCGTGCATAAAAAAGGTGTATGTGCAAAGAAATATATCAAAATTGGTCTAAAACAAGGGTCTATGGCAATGTTCTTCACAAGAATACAAAGAATATTGCCTTAAAACCCATAAAAAATACAGTCATGAGGAAGACACTTCCAAGCCTAGAAATTGGCATTTTTGGCTTTTAAATCATTTTTTTTTTTATTTCAACAAGTCACAATATCATACACAAACATGTTTAAATCTAAAAAAACTAACAAAAAAATCAAAATCAAGCAAGAGGTACCAAATAAAAAAACATAAACTTAAAACAGACTAAATATTCGCACAACATGGATTTAAAATTGGTTTTCTAAACCCATTTTGTGCATAAACAAACCTAGCCAACCCATGATAAAACACTCTTACTTTAATATGCATAGTTTAAGTTAAACAAAAACTAAAACAACATTATATATCAAAAACAAACTTAAACAATAACTTTAATGTATCAAAAACATAAAAAAAAAAACTTCAAAAAAAACATCATTAAATAAAAAATACAGCAACAAAGAGATGAATATAACATTACACGTTAAGCATTCAAGTCTCTTTTCTATACTTATAAACATAAATAAAAAACAAAAGTAAATAAAAAAATATCAAAAGCATGCCATAAATGATCTACTTTTGGATCAAAAAAGTATATTTAGAACAACTACTCTCTTTATGTTTTTTGTTTGAAATGTTTTTCTCTCATAAACTTGCAAAGGTAAGAAATCTTTTGTTTAGGATCTTGGACCTCTACAGTTGTGTTTCTTATTGATATTTATTTTTCTTTTCTTATCCTTTTTTTTGTCTACTCCTCATCCGCCTTCAAGCTATAGAGGGTATTTGTAGGGTTTTTGGAGGTTTTAAATCAATTTCTGACTTCTTGATCTTAAAGGAAGTGTTGTAAACCCTTAATAAAGACTCGTTGAGAAGGCTTTATGTGTAAACACATGAAAAATAGGTCGGTTTTTGCATGATAGTTGCATTGTTATGGCTGACTAAGTTGCCTATTTTCGAGGTTCGTCGAAGTAACTTTAACGTCATTGTCGCCTAAGACCACCTAAAATTGGTAGAGGGGATGCACACCTTTTATTTGAATCCAACCTTGCTCAATTTGTAGATATGTAGCTCCACATTCATATATTTAAAGTTACTAACTCGATCAGCTAAAACTGTAAAAAACAGAAGCCAATCAACCGAATGACGTGTCATTCATCTTCTTTTCTTTAGGTTTAAACGACGCGTCGTTTAGGGTTTTTTATTTGGGATTGAAAAATTTCAATTGAGCTCCTATTCTTCCAATTTCTTTTAATAGACTCTAATTTTTTTGGATGAAAATGAAGTTTTTCATGTGCAAATGAAAAAGCAAATTAATTTTTTTTTGAAATGTTTTTCTCTCATAAACTTGCAAAGGTAAGAAATCTTTTGTTTAGGATCTTGGACCTCTACAGTTGTGTTTCTTATTGATATTTATTTTTCTTTTCTTATCCTTTTTTTTGTCTACTCCTCATCCGCCTTCAAGCTATAGAGGGTATTTGTAGGGTTTTTGGAGGTTTTAAATCAATTTCTGACTTCTTGATTTTAAGGAAAGTGTTGTAAACCCTTAATAAAGACTCATTGAGAAGGCTTTATGTGTAAACACATGAAAAATAGGTCGGTTTTTGCATGATAGTTGCATTGTTATGGCTGACTAAGTTGCCTATTTTCGAGACTCGTTGAAGTAACTTTGACGTCATCGTCGCCTGAGACCACCTGAAGTTGGTAGAGGGGATGCAAACCTTTTATTTGAATCCAACATTGCTCAATTTGTAGGTATGTAGCTCCACATTCATGTATTTAAAGTTACTAACTCGATCAGGTAAAACTGTAAAAAACAGAAGCCAATCAACCGAATGACGTGTCACTCATCTTCTCTTCTTTAGGTTTAAACGACGCGTCGTTTAGGGTTTTTTATTTGAGATTGAAAAATTTCAATTAAGCTCCTATTCTTCCAATTTCTTTTAATATATTCTAATTTTTTTGGATGAAAATGAAGTTTTTCATGCGCAAATGAGAAAAACAAATTATTTTTTTGTTTTTATTTTAGTTCTCTTATTTTTAATTATTTTTCATCCAATATATTCCAACTCTATTTTATTAAATTGGTTTCTAATTTAATGATGAAATTTTATCAAAAACCTTGAATTCTCGAACATTAAATGAAACAATGAAATTAAAAATGAAAAAAGTTTAATGAAAAAAAAAATGTTACATATAATGAACTGCGATCCCAAGCACATAAACATTCATTAAAAAGTTTTTTAATGTATTGTATGATATTTAGTTAATATGAGTAGTTTTATTAACAAATTAATATTATCAAGTAACAACAATTTTTTCTTGAGGCAAAATTGGAAATATTGGAAAGTGTATGATTAAAGAATGGCAATCATTGGACCCCATCACAAAGCATTAAAAACCATATATTCCAATGTTTCTCGAAGAAAAGGAAATTCCCGCTAATAGCACCATAGCAGACAGACTGTGCATTTTGACCAATACACTAGCTCAGACCCTCTAGGGTAAAAAGACAGCAGGTAAAAACAAAACAAAAAAAAGCAAGAAAACAGTGTCGTTTTATTGTCTGGCTTTATTTCACCTAGAGAATAGCGAAGCCGATTTCAATTTGCTTTCTCTTTTCCCTTTTGAATATTTTTATCATTTGGGCAAACCCCAGCAGCTTTAACAGCATGGACAACTGCTACTATAAAATTAACAGTATGGGCAAGTCTCTAGACAATTCCCATTCCTAGCACCCCTCCAACGTTCTTCTTTCTTTTGCATCATTGTTTTTTTTTTTTTTTAAATTAGTATAGATATTTGGAATAATTTGCGTGTATCTTGACTAATCCCATAAATACTAAAATTAATAATCTTGTAAGACTCCAATAGTCCTAAAAAGACTTGAACTTGTGACCACTAGAAATCAAACTCAAAATCTAATCAGTTAAGTTATACCTCATAATTATATTATTGTATTTTTTTTAATTACAAAGGAGATGCTGGAACACCAGATTTCTTAAGCAGAGGAGATTCTACTGTGACTCAATTTCATCCTTCAATTTAAATTAATGGTATATATTTTTTAATTTGATCCTTATTGTTTTGATTTTTAATTTTCTTTCTTGGTATTTTTTAAAAAAATATTATTCTTTTCAATTTTACCATTCAGTCAAAACATTTATTTTTTTATTTCAATGATGACCCTCATTCTTTTAATCTTTTTACCAAATTGATTTTTCTTTTCAATTCC
>Ga0325404_1000828_pt1 | contig 31798 bp, 25 predicted proteins | sample PopdelMetagenome_18_FD_205664 | JGI IMG/M metagenome (GOLD analysis project Ga0325404, IMG submission 205664) | Populus deltoides microbial communities from Bellville, Georgia, United States - Xylem-Control-R1 | ecosystem: Host-associated > Plants > Phyllosphere > Stem > Wood/Secondary xylem...
AGTTCCCCAGAGTAACAGTAATCTAAACTCCCTTTTCCCCCTCTAATATGTACTTTTACAAAACATAAGATAGGGTCATTTGAAAAAAGTCAATAAAGTCACATGCACCAGATTTCAACTAGATATTTCAACTAGATATTCTAGATATACTAGTTTCCTTCTGATCCCCTTGAACCAGTGTGCACCAAGCCAATGAGAAGAAATTAGTTATTTAAGTGCTACATTTTTTAGAGAATTCACCTGTGTAATTGTACTCATCGGACTGTGCCACAAGAACACCAGGACCAAAAGAATAAAGCAATGGCAACGGATTCCCAAACCAATAAACATCGACATCACTTAGAAGTACGTTGTACCCAAGTTTCAGTATCTTCCAAACCATTCTGGACTTCACTTTGGTGACTCTCTGAAAGCATGTTGTTCCAAAGTGGCAATCGTTAAAGCTTATGTTTCTCGGCGCTGATGGATCATGGAAAACAGGGAGGCCCTAGCAGAAAATAGAAAATTTCAATTAACACACACAAATAGACAACAGCTTGGGGGGAGGGAGATCCCCAACTAAATCCAGATAGAACTTTTGGGGCAATCTTCCAAAAGCATGATAGAATACAAATGTGAAAATTTACTGGCCTAACCATTTGGTGCAACTAAACAATAAGAATTGCGCTCAGGCCATAATAAACCTTAGAATTCCTCTGGGCACTCAAAACCATAAATAGAGAATGGTCCAAGCAAAGTCCATTCCCCAGATGTTCAAGGTCATCCTAAAATGTCAATTTCTGGCAATGGAGAAAAAGAGCAAATGTAACTATTACAGTCCCTTCTCTAAACCAATATGCTGCCAGTAGCCCAAAATTTGTCTACCAGAATCACATACAATCTCTTTATGAGCATGCCCCTGTCCACGTGCCTGTAATTGCACAGCAGGAAAACTGACCCCCATTTTAATTGAATTGGAACAGGAAACTAAAACTCAAGAGAAACAGAAAGCAATAAAGCAGTACCTGTAAGACAGAGAATTGATATGTTTCCTGATCAAGAGCACAAATGATGAAATTTGTGACCTGGAGTTGGTGTAATCTGCACACCCAACTCATTAGCATGTCCTTGTAACTATATCCAGCAACAGCAAGCACAAGTGTTTTGTTCTCGTCTGCAGTTATTGAAAGGAGTGACACTAAAGAAAATGGAAAATCTAATGATTCCGATATCTTTAACTTGTCTCTCATAGAACAATTTAATGTTCTGTTTTGTGATTTAACATTTTCAGCAGAAACCATCCTTTTCCTCTGGGTACAGGATCTCAAAACCCTTCTAGTCCATCCACTTCCTGTCTGGCACACAGATGGATAAACGCTGTCTTCAGTTATGTCAGCAAAAAGATATTGCCCCTCACAATTCAAAAGATTTACTAGGCCAGAATAATTAATTTCTCGGAAAAACATCGAGCCATATAGTGCACCCAGATGGGAATTGCAACCTTCCTCCCAGCTTCTGTTTTCAATCTCTAAAACACTGGATCCTCTGACTGACAGTTCAGACCAATGTTCAGGATAATTAAGAGAGAGACATGAGATGGTCCAACTCGCATCAAAGACAAACCTCAATTCAGATGACACAGCTTCATTGACGACCCAGTGGTTGTGAATCCCCTTGCCATACAAGAAAGGAGGAAGTACTCCATTATGTAAAGGTAGATTTCTGTTGTTCCATGCCATAAGCATTCTGTCCTCACAATGATTCCACTCCCAATGACGCCCAAGTATCTCCTGCAACTGTTGGAATCAAGAACGGTGTCAATGTTGTAGTCCCAAATAGGCGGTCAACTTTCAGTCTGGGGTAGGAATCCTTCATACCTCCTGGCGTCTTACCCTTTGTCCATCCTCTCTGAGCCAATGTTCCCCAGCATCATCCAAGTGGAACGGGAAGTAGGAAACATTTCGTAACGAAGCCACAAGAAGCCAGTCACGGTCAAGTTTGTAAGCATAATTTAAGGTGGAAATGAGGTCAGGCAGAAGAACTGTTTGTGGATCAACAAAAACAGCTATGTCTGTTGTGAATAACCGTGATTTCTCTAGCATGGAATGAAAGAATGGGGTACCAAGAAACCTAGAAAACACCCGAATAAGAAGAGAATAAGCCTAATGGAATGGCATATTCCTCGTAATAAAATTGGGCAAGAAAGAAGATAACAAAATTGTTGACCGACCTAAGATAACCATTAACCAATCCAGAGCAGAGCCATCTAAAGCATAGCTTTGCAGAGACGAGAAAATAATCAAATTAAAAACCTAAATAAATGCTTACGTGAAATCAATAGTGGAGTCAACCAAAACCCGGGAACCAAAAGCTGAGGCAAAAGAAGGGTGTTGAGTAAACAAAACGACAATGATTTGAGGGGACAAAGCAAGCCATGATCGAATAGCAAGACTCTGCTTGGGGTCAGCTGAAGCTGCAAAAGGGTCAGTAGGCGCTGAAAATATAGTAATTGTCGGAGGGCTTAAACCTTTGTGGTTGAAATTCTGGGGTCTTGTCAGCTTAAAAGAAGGTAGCCTCTGTGTCGCATACAAGGAAAGACCAATCAACAAGAACCCATATACCCAGACCCACCACAGTCCCATCTGCATTCCCTGTTATTCAAAAACATAACAAGTTTCAGAGCACGTAGAAAGAGAGAGATGGTGTTGCTGAGGATTAAAGTAAAGAGATGAAATGAGAAACCTTCATTGTTGATATTGCTCTACTTCTTCTTCCGTGTTTTGAAAAGAGATAGCGGGTTTTAACCGAAAAGAGAGTGAAACTTTAACTGAGAAGGGAGGAGGGAAGAAAGAAAGAAAGAAAGGAATGGAAGAGTACCAAACAAACCGAACCCACAAGGGCCATTGACAGCGCCACCACCAAGACGGGGAAGCGCATGAGAAGACATGTGAAGTTAGGCGTGGTTACACAGCCACACGTCACCTTCCATTACTTTTTCAATATTCAAAACTTTGCATTGGGGGATATCCGGCCTCCTTCCATGTTCCTTCCATCCACTCCAACCAACCATGCTTTGAAAATTATCAAACCAAACCATTTCATTTCTTTCTCTTATTAAATCCCGGAGAATAATTACATAAACAAATTGTGGTATAATTTTTTTTTTATTATTATTATATACGATTTCCTTCTGTTTTCAACTTTTAAAAACAAAAGATGCAATTATTCATTTGTTTTGGTTTTTGGTTTTCAAATGAATAATATCCCTCATGATGTGGATCCTAGGACAGGGTTGATAACAGATTAATTCATGGATTAATTCAATAATCCATCCAACATGGATTTACTCAACGATTCATCTACTTGGGATCTAGATTAATGAAATAAGAGTATCTTAAGCTAACAATTACTTGATTAATGGTTTAAAATCCTTATTTGATAAAAAAAATTTAAAAATAAATAAGATATATTTGTCAATTATATTTTATAAAATAAAAATTATCCTTACTTAACAAAAAAATATTAAGTACAAAATAAAAATTGTCTCGCAATTGTCAGACAAAAAAAAATATTTCTTAAATATTTTTAAAAAATTTCAATTATAGTTTTACTCAAGATTCTCCTTTACTTTAAACTGGTTTTACAGAACCTAGGGTAAGTTAGTGAAAAAAATAGGTTTTTTTTTTAAAAAAAAAAACACATCATTTTGAGCTTACAAAAATAATTCGACATAGTTTCAAGAGTAATTCGACTTAGTTTCAAGAGCTTTTTTTTTTAAGAAAATAAAATATGTTAATATATGTTTGTATTAAATGTCAAAATTATAAATAACTTAAAGTTAACTTTGAGAAGAATGTATATTTGTGTTATATTAATATTTATATTTTGAATTAAATATAAATTGAGTTTCAAATTTAATAATATCTATATCTTATTAAACAATATTTAAAAGTGTATTTTCATTAAAGTTTTATATCATATTACATTTAAAATATCATTAAATTCTCTAACTTAAGCATGTTTTATAATAAAAGTCTAATAATATAAGATATCTTTAATATATGGTAAATGCTCATTTTAAATCAGGTATATCTCATAATTCAAAAAATTAATTGATGTGTTTAATTATTGAAATTGAGAAGATAAAAAGAGGGATAAACTTAGAAAAAAGATATTGGTTCAATTCAAACTGAAACACCATTTGGTTATTAGATCATAAATGGAGCTATAGACCTTGCATTTAGGTCTGGTTTATCTTGATGGAAAGTTGAGACATAGACATAAAACATTTATGCAGAGTCCAAGATTTAAAGCTACCGTTTTCAAGTTCAAATCTTAACAATAAAAGAGAAGTCTGAATCTGTTCTGTAGCTTAGATATTGTTCAATATTCAACCCATATCTCAAGTTCTGGAAGTACAAATGAGCTCATTTTTTTTTTGTTGGAAATCTGAGACAAATTCCCACAACTTTCATGAAGACCATCTATTTAAATTTTGATGTTAGCAATGTCGTTTTGTCTAGCCAACAAGTCAATAGCTAACCACCAAGTCAAGAGTTGGCCACCAACTCAATAATTAGTCATCAAATCAATAGTTTTGAATTGTAGCCTATAAAATGAGACATTTACCATACATTTAGACATCTTGTTTTTCATATCAAGATCTTGCTCTTGCTTTCTTATATCAAGATCTTGCTCTTGCTTTCTTTCTTAGTATTTTTATAATGTTCAAATTTTATTTCATGTTATATTCTCAATTGTTTATGCTTATAATTTCCTTCACTATATTTAGTTAATTTATATCATACTATATTCTTATCTTGTTTATTTATGTTTCTCATCTTCATTATATTTAGCTAAGTTCATTTTGTCAAGGTGAAAAAGTTACACTAATGGTGTGTTAGAAAAATTATAGTATAAACTCAACATAAACTTTAATGTTTATATTCAAGAAAGTTTGTTATTGACATGCTTTATAATTGTTATCTTACTCATTTTTAATACCTTACTTGTTAAATGGTTAATCTAGATTTGTGTTATATAACTCTTGGTACAACAAATGTTTGATCCTTAATTTAAAGGATTGATTGAAGTGTTTAACCATTAAAATTGAGAAGACAAAGAGAGGGATAAGTTTAGAGAAGAGATGTTACTTCAATTCAAACTGGAACATCATTCGGTTATTAGGTCATAATTGGAGTTGTAGACCTTGGATGTATGTCTAGTTTATCTTGATTGAAAGCTAAGATATAGGCCTAAAACATGCATGAAGAGTCTAAGATTTAAAGCTGCCACTATCAAGTTCATATCTTAGCAACAAAAGAGAAGTTTGAATCTGTCCTATAACCTAGACACTGTTTGATGTTTAGCCTATATCTCAGGTTTTAGAAGTCCAAATAAACTCATTCATTTTTTGTTGGAAAGAAGAGATAAATTCTCACAACTTTCATGAGGACTATCTATTCAAATTTTGATGTTAGCAATGAGGTTTTGTCCAGCGAACAAGTCAATAGTTGGCCACAAACTCTATAATTAGTCATCAAATCAAGAGTTTTGAATTTTAGTCTATAAAAGAAGGCATTTGCCATACATTTAGGCATCTTATTTTTCATATCAAGATCTTTCTCTTGCTTTCTTTCTTTGTATTTTTATAATGTTCAAGTTTTATTTTATGTTATATTCTCATTTGTTTATGCTTATCATTTTTTTCACTATACTTGGTTAACTTATATCATAACTATATTCTTATCTTGTTTATTTATGTTTCTCATCTTCATTATATTTAGCGAAGTTCATTTTGTCAAAGTGAAAAGGTTACTCTAATGGTGTGTTAGAATAAGTATAGTATAAACTCAACATGGACTTTAATGTTTATATTTAAGAAAGTTTGCTATTGACATGCTTTATAATTGTTATTTTACTCATTCTTAATATCTTGCTTGTTAAATGATTAATCTAAATTTGTGTTGTAAAACTCTCAGTACAAAAAATACTTGATATTTAATTCAAAGGATTAATTGATGTGTTTAACTATTGAAATTGAGAAGACAAAGAGAGGCCAAGCTTAGAGAAGAGATGCTGATTCAATTTAAACTGGAACATCATTCGGTTATTAGGTCATAAATGGAGTTGTAGACCTTGGATATAGGTTTGGTTTATCTTGATTGAAAGTTAAGATATAAGCCTAAAACATGCATGAAGAATCCAAGATTCAAAGCTGTCATTATCAAGTTCAAATCTTAGCAACAAAAGAGAAGTTTAAATTTGTCCTGCAACCCAGATATTGTTTGGTGTTCAACCTATATCTCTGGTTTTAGAAGTCCAAATGAGCTCATTTTTTTTTTGTTGGAAAGTGAAGATAAATTCTCAAAACTTTCATGAGGACTATCTATTCAAATTTTGATGTTAACAATGAGGTTTTATCCAGCCAACAAGTTAATAGCTAGCCATCAAGTCAAGAGTTGGCCACCAACTCAATAATTAGTCATCAAATCAATAGTTTTGAATATTAGCCTATAAAAGGAGGCATTTGCCATACATTTAGGCATCTTGATCTTTCTCTTCATGTATGGCAAATGCCTCCTTTTATAGGCTAAAATTCAGAACTATTAATTTTATGACTAATCATTGAGTTGGTGGCCTACTCTTGACTTGGTGGCTAGCTATTGACTTGTTTACTGGATAAAAAGTCACTGCTAACATCAGAATTTGAATAGATAGTCTTCATGAAAGTTATAAGAATTTATCTCAGCTTTCCAATAAAAAAATGAATGAGCTCATTTAGACTTCTAAAACTAGAGATATGGGCTAAACACCGAACAATGTCTGGGCTGCAGGACAAATTCAGACTTCTTTTTTGTTGATACAATTTGAACTTGAAAATGGCAGCTTTGAATCTTGGACTCTTGATGAATGTTTTAGGCCTATGTCTTAGCTTTCCATAAGATAAACCAGACCTACATCCAAGGTCTACAGCTCCAGTTATGATCTAATAACTGAATGGTGTTCCAGTTTGAATTGAACCAGCATCTATTCTCTAAGTTTAACTCTCTCTTTGTCTTCTCAATTTCAATAGTTAAACACATCAATCAATCCTTTAAATTAAGAATCAAGTATTTATTGTACCAAAGGTTGCACAACACAAATCTAGATTAACCATTTAACAGGCAAGGTATTAAGAATGAGTAAGATAACAATTATAAAGCATGTCAATAGCAAACTTTCTTGAATATAAGCATTAAAGTCTATGTTCAGTTTATACTATACTTATTCTAACACCATTAGTGTAACTTTTTCACATTGATAAAATAAACTTAGCTAAACATAATGAAGATAAAAAACATAAATAAAAAAGATAAGAACGTAGTTATGATATAAGTTAACGAAGTATAGTAAAAGAAATGATAAGAATAAATCAGAAATTAATGAGAATATAACATGAAATAAAACTTGAACATTACAAAAATACAAAGAAAGAAAATAAGAGCAAGATCTTGATATGAAAAATAAGATGTCTAAATGTATGGTAAATGCCTCATTTTATAGGCTACAATTCAAAACTATTGATTTGATGACTAATTATTGAGTTGGTGGCCAACTCTTGACTTGGTGGCTAGCTATTGACTTATTGGCTGGACAAAACGTCATTGATAATATCAGAATTTAAATAAATCATCTTCATAAAAGTTGTGGGAATGTGTCTTAGCTTTCTAATAAAAAAAAATGAGCTCATTTTAACTTTTAGAACTTGAGATATGGACTGAACACCAAATAGTGTCTAGGTTGCTGTACAGATTCATACTTCTTTTTTATTGCTAAGATTTGAACTTGAATACGACAGCTATGAGGACTCTTCATAAATATTTTATGCCTATGTTTTATCTTTCCATCAAGATAAACCAGACCTAAATTCAAGGTCTACAGCTCCAGTTATGATCTAATAATCGAATGGTGTTCTAGTTTGAATTGAACCGACATATATTCTCTAAGCTTAGCTCTTTCTTTATCTTCTCAATTTTAATAGTTAAACACATCAATCAATCATTTGAATTGTGAGCTATACCTGCATTTAAAATGATCATTTCCATAAATTAAAGATATCTTATATTATTACACTTGTTATTATAAAACATGTTTAAGTTAGGTAATGTAATGATACTTGAAGTGCAATATGATGATATAAAACCTTAATGAAAATGCATTTTTAAATACTGATCACACTCCCTAACTATTTTATTACTAGTTCATTGTAATTAAAGTGTTAACATAGAAAAACAATTTGCAAGATCCAAAAGCAAGGCATTCATCATTTAACTTCTATTGATATATTCAAATAAACAAACTCTCATTAGATTTTTATGTCTGCTCCATACCTTTTAATCAAGATATTAATAAACCTTCCTTTTATACTCACTATATCAACACACAGTTATGAGGCTTTACTTGGAAGAAAACAAAATTTGTTCTAATGTTTTTCTAAAGTTAACTCCCTTGGGTTAGGATTATTATCTTTTTTTTTTCTCTTAAACAAGATAAGAACATAATGTATCTTTAACCCATGTAACGAGCTTTAGGTTAATAACTCCCAAACCAGTCGGTCTTAGGGCATTAGGTGTTGAGACACCTTTATGAGCTTAATAATTCGAGTTGCAGATATTAAAATGTAGATGGTGCAATGTTTGATTCCCTTAAGCTTTTCTCCCCAACCCATATAACAAGCATTGAGCCAATAGCTCCCAAGTTAGTTGACTTTAGGGTATTAGGCATTAAAACACCACTTCGAGCTTAATTGCTTAGGTTGGGAGATTACAAAACCAAACTTGTTTATGTTTTTATTTATTTATTTTATTATCATTGGTTTTTTTTTTGAAAACTTATATAATATCCATATTTCTTAGTTATTACCTTTAATAAAAAAACACAAATAATATAATAATTCAATGTGCAACCCATAATGATATGTTAAAGTGTGTGTCAAAATGAGGGTTTATGAATACTTGCTATATAAGTATATGAGATGGATTAAGTGATAACAGAATGAGAGTTTGTAAACTTGAGTAAGTTATTAAAAAGAGTATGATAAAACCTTGTGATGAATGTTGCAAATAACCATTGAAAATATTTACTAGTATGCGTCTCAAGAGTTAATAAAATTTCTCCTTAATCTGTCATCCTAACAATAACAGTTTTGTCAAATGGTTTTAATAACAACAAAAGGTTAGTTTTTTTAATTACCCTCTCCCACCAACCAAAATAAAACATTGTCCTCAATGTTCTAAGGTAGAAAGGTAGAGTATAGAAGACATCACCTGAAACAACTACTACTGACAAACCTGAAATTCACTTAAACAAATATAAGAAATAATAGAAAATATTATGTTATTAATAAAACCAAAAGACACAAAGTTTTACAAACTAAGACTCAAATCTAATCTAAGCTTTTTATGGCTTTCCATGTTTGACCAATTTATTCAACTAATGGAGGAATCAATTACGGGGGTGAAAGATTGTAGTTGATCAATCAATTGTTTAGCAGTAGCAGCAGAGATTATGATTTGTCATGCGGAAGATGTTTGAAATTTCTATTCCACAGCATGATAAAAAAAAAAAGACAACATGTTCAAACATTGCAGTCATTCGTTTAGACATTGTGAAGATCTGTAGTTCCTCTCCAACTATTTTTCCGATGATATCCGCTTTAGCTAAAGCTTTTGGAATAACACAAAAAACTTGATTGCCTCCTAAAAATGTAGTTGTTGACACACTCTCCATTAACTCAAGGTTGTCTCCCACATACATTATGTCACACTCGAACATCACGACGACCTTTTAAAAAATAAATTCTTGAAAAAAAACAAATAAATGACATCTTGTTCTTTGGGGGAAAATATCTCGTTTAAGGAATTGTTACCTAATATTATAGCCACTAGAAATCCTAACTGGTCAACAAAGATTCTATGGTACAGGACTAATTACTTGAAATGAAAGATATTATTACCCCTTAAGCGTCCTACTTGAGGTAGACTGCATTATTGGTTTTATCTTAAATTACTAAGGGTTTATTGTGTTTTATCTTTGATGGTTTGCCTATAATATTCTTGACTTTTGCGCCGGTGAATATTCAACTACAGATACTTTTAACTCTGACGTTTGTAAATATTATATAGCAACAAAAATAAAATGACCTGACTAGACCTGAGGCTCAGGCTTGATCTATTTTTTTTTAAGGTTGGATCTAGCTCAGTCCATGTGAGCTGGGCTAGACCTGCTTGGGATGGCAGGTCTAGCCAGTTAAACGGGCCGGACTCCACGCGTAAATCCTTCTCGCTTGCTTTGGTACAGGAGGGTAGTAATGATAATTCAAGTAACAGTGTCAAATGAATTATATTGCAGAAGAGGAGAAAAGACTTACCTGGTTCAGGTGCTGCCGGACGCGGAGATTATGACTGACCAACGTTACTCTCCCCTGCTTTTGCTTTTCATTTACTCCTCTGGTTCTTGCTTTTCTTTTGCTTTTTTTTTTTAAGCGTGTTACCTGCTCCCCCCTGTTCTTCTTCGTCCCCTGTCTTTAGTTCCCGGTTTTTGCTTGTGTCTTCGTCCGTGTTCTTCCTCTTTCAATGTTCTTCCCTCTTCTCAGTTACCTGTCAGTTCCCTTGTTTTAGTTCGTCTTGGCACTCTCTCCTGTTCGCTTCTGTGTGCCTTCTGATTTTCTATCCTGTGGCTGTGCTGTTACTTGTAATGTCGAGCTGTTGCTGTTGATGGTCTGGAGGTTGATGTTCGGCTGAGGAGGAGAGCTCTCGTTGCTGGTGAAGAAACAAACTCTGCTATGGTTGAGGAATGGTGTTATGGCTGTGCTCGTGGTGAGTGAATGGGCAGCCTTGACAACGGTTTATGGACTGGTTGGAGCTGCTGCCATGGAGAGAGGAGAGGTGGATCAGCACCGGTTGAGACGTGGAGGAGCTGGTTGCGGCGGAGAGGAAGCTGCGACTCTCGGTGATGCAGGCTCATGAACTGTAATGGTGCGGGGTTGAAGATAGGGTTTAAGCAGCCATTTTTTCTTGGCCGTGTACTGATCAATGCCCTCTCAGTGCTGATTGTGTTGGTCCGTCTGGGTGAATGAGAGGAAAAGCAATGTCTATGGCTGGGGGGAACCGGCGGCCCTTTTGCCAAAATAGGGTTTCCCCTCTCTTTGTTCTGTGCCCTCCCCTGCTTTTTATAGGGCTGGACTTCTGGTGGTTCATCTGCCACCGTCTCTTCCCTTTCAGGATGTGGATAAGTGTGGCTTGGGGTGTTGGTGTTCTGTTCGGACTCGGACGCCTTGGTGGTAGACTTTGGCCCGGATTCCAGTAGCGTGACCGAGAGGAAGTCTGCTTGGATTGGGGACTTTGGCAGACTAAATTGGTCTGCTTCGGCTTCTGTTGGGCTGCCCATCTGGGCAGCATTTCGTTTTTTTCTTCACTGGTGGCGTCCTCCGTTACCAGAGGAAGAAGACATGCGTGGGCGCGAAACGACGTCGTTTCAGGGTGAGGGTGGCTGTTTTTCAATTTGGTCCTTGATGTTTTGATATTTTTCAATCGGACCCCTGGACCAAATTATAATTAAACTCTGCATTGCGGCGCATTTTAAACAACGGTCCTTGGATTTTAATTTCTTGCAATTTGGACCTAAGTCAGCCCTGAATTTTTAATATTTCTTCAATTAAGCCTCTGATTTCATTAATTAAACTAATTCTAAGCTCAATTGAGACCCTAAACTTATCAATTAAACTCCTGACATCATTAATTAAACCAGATCAGAGTTTAATTGAGTCCTAGGACTTGCCAATTCTTTCAATTAAGCTCATAATTTCATTAATTAAACTAATTCAAAGCTTAATTAAGTCTCCAATCTTATCAAAAATTTCCTTTCCTACCACAATTGGCTTCCAAACTTAAAATCCATTATGATTAAATCCTTAAAGCTTCTAATTTGTGTTGTTTTGGCCCAAAACTCAATTTTTCTTCATTCATTTCATTTTTGTGAATTAAAATTAGGTTATGACACATTAAATGAATATTTATCTCAGCTAGTATCCGACAAAGATGATTTGCTAATTCTAAAAACTTATTTTCTTTTCCGGGACTAGATCCACAAAAAACACAAATAGTTTTTATTTTATGAGCCAAGGAACCTGTCATTTCTATACTCTCCTATATTGTGTGAAAGTATGGATTTAAAAGAAATGAAAGGAATGAAGAGAATATTTTATAGATAGAAAATGGAAAATGCAATCATATCACCTATATATAGGCCAGTTGAAGTCTCTCTCTCTTTCTCTTGTCAGAACATGTGTATGTACAAGTAGTTGTGATTGTGGCTCACATCTTTCATTGGTTTGACATTCAAGAACGGCTTAAACACCTTCTATGGGTTGAGGATAGGCTTCTCATCCAGTTTTCTTAAAAACTAACAAACATAGTCTTTTTTAATCAGATTCCCAAGACTATATCGAGTATGTCTTTATGAAAATAGGGTTATAAATCATGAATTGCACGATGCACATCTCCACTAGGGTGCATCTCAAGAGTTAATAAAAGATTATCTAAAGACTCCTTACTCAGACCATCATTAATGAATTGTATTTTATCTTCACGGTTTATAGATATCATTCCTAAAGAACGACATTGTGCATTACAAGTCTATCTGACACATCTGTGATAAACTTTCAATTGTTTTACATGATATTTTTTCACAAAAATGCATTTACTTGTCTCAGGCATGTGCGAAACAAAAAATTGAAAGACTCATTTGATAAGCTGACTTTTACTTCAATTATTCAGCGAGTATCTTCAGGAATTTCATGCTTCATTAACAACCTCAATCTTTTATATCTAAGATGATAAATTTTTATAATCACATTTTGAGGCAAAATGAGAATTTTTTTTTCAATTTTTCGAGAGTGGTGTCAATTTTTTAGATGACAAGTGGAGAAGAGATGCAAAGAAAAAAAAGGAACATGCAATTTGAACAAATATCAGTTATCATAGGAAACTAAAAGATTCGACTAAAAGTCATAGAGTACCGTTATCTGCCATTTGTCCGGGGTTGAAGAGAGACTAGCAAAAAAAAAGTCACAAAAAAAAAACAATGTGAGGAAAACAAAACAATCAACCTTTATAAACAGGATCGTTCAAACCAATGGATTCATTTTCACTAGGAAAATTATCAAAATAAGCTTTCAAACAATATTCATTTACCTTAAAAACATTGTAATTCTTTAGATTCTCAATATCAAAGGCTTTATAAGGATACACATGTTTCACAATAAATAAACCACTCTGTCTTGATCTTAGCTTTTCAGGAAATAAATGGAGTCGAGAATTATAAAGCAAAACATTTTGACCAACATCAAATGTTTTTCTCAAGATTTTCTTGTCATGAAACTCTTTGATTCTTGCTTTATGAATTTTTGAATTCTCATATGCATCATTTCATATTTTCTAAAGCTCATTTATTTGTAACTTACGCAGTTGGCTAGCATCATCAAGGTTTGAATTGAAAGCTTTAATAGCCACATAAGCTCTATGTTCAAGTTTCACAGGCAAGTGATAAGGTTTTCCATAAACTAGCCTATAAGGTGACATACCTAATAATTTTTTAAAAGCAGTTCGATAAGTTCAAAGTGCATCATTAAGTCTTAAAGACCAGTCTTTACGATTGAGGTTCACTGTTTTTTCCAAGATTTTTTTGATCTCCCTATTAGCTTGTTCTACTTATCCTTTTGTTTGAGGGTAATTAGGAGTGACAACTTTGTGTGTAATTCCATATTTCTTTATTAAAGATTCAAATGGGTTGTTGCAGAAATGTGTTCCACCACTTGTCATGGCCCGAAGCATTCCAAATCAACTTAAAATATTTTCTTTCAAAAACTTGATCATTGTTTCGACTTTGAATTGTCTCTATTCATTTTGAAACATAATCTATTGTGGCTACTATGTACAAAAAACCAAATGATAGAGGAAATGGACCTATGAAATCTATACCCCAACAATCAAATATTTTAATAACAAGAATAGGATTCAAAGGCATCATGTGACATTTTAAAATAGATCCTATCTTTTAACAATTTTCATAAGTTTTACAAAATGCATGTGTGTTCTTGAACATGATGGGTCAATAAAATCCACATTGTAATTTTTACAGTAGTCGTTTTTTACGAGAAATGACCCCCTACATGCCTCAAAATAACAAAATTGAATGACACTACTTACGTCAATGTTAGAAATGCATCCTCGAAATACTTGATCAGGATAGTATTTGAATAAAGCAAGGGTCATCCCAAGAAAGTTCTTCACTTCATTCAAAAACTTTCTTTTATCTAGGGTACTCCAATGAGCTGGAAAATTTTATGTTGCAAGAAAATTGACAATGTTAGCAAACTAAGGCACTGTAATAATAGAAAATAAATATTCATCAGAAAAGTAATCATTGATTGATGTGATGTCAGATGTGGAATCTATTGTCAATCTTGACAAATAATCAATGACAACATTTTCGGTGCCTTTCTTGTCTTTGATTTCTTCCTGAAAATAAATTATTTGTGAATCTTTAGATTTATTGAACTCAGTTTCACTAGAAGTTGTTTCAAAGTGGTCGCAAACTAATTCTTCAATAAATTCTACTTCCTGTAAATCATTATCATCTCCAGATTGCTTGTAAATGTTAAAAATATTCATTTCCAATATCATGTTTCCAAAAGATAACTTCATCAGTCCATTCTTACAATTAATCAATGCATTAGAAGTTGCAAGAAATGAATATCCTAAAATGACTGAAATTGAATTACATGCTTCAACAGGTTGTGTATCCAAGACAATAAAATCCATATGAAAGATGAATTTATCAACTTATACTAACACATCTTCAACTATTCCTCTAGGAACTTTTACAGATCTATTAGCAAGTAACAGAGTTATAGAAGTTGGTTTTAACTCACCTAGATTGAGACTTTGAAAAACTGAATATGGAAGTAAATTCACATTAACTTCGAGATCAAGTGAAGCCTTTTTAATTTTATATTCTCTAATAAAGCATGAAATTATAGGACAACCAGGATCTTTATATTTCAAAGCATTATTGCTTTGAAGAATGACACTTTCATATTTGGCTAAAAAGGCTTTTTTTTTCACATTCAGTTCTCTTCACGGTGCACAAGTCTTTTAAAAATTTAGCATAAGAAGGTATATATTTAATAGTATCCAACAAAGGTATATTGATCCTTACCTATTTAGAATTTTCAAAGATTTCAGAATTGTGATTGACTTTCCTTTATTTGGTAATGACATAAAGAAATAGAAGTGCTTGTGGGGAATCAGTCTTTTCTTTGAAATGTTCAAGTTCAACCTCTTTCTTACCTTCAAAGATTGACTCATCATCTTTTTTATAAGGTTCAAGAATAGGTTTTTCAATAATCCTACCATTACGGAGAGTAATGACTGATTTGACTTGATCAATGTATTGGCTTTCGGAGCTACCGCACTTGAATTGTATTGCCTTTTAGGATTTTACTATAGTTGAGATGAAAACTTATCTTTTTCTTGAAAATTAAGAGCGGATGTGAATTTTGTAAGAGTATCTTTCAAATCTACCATAGTTTGAGCATTTTTAGTGTTAATTGTCTCTTGCTTTTTAATTAATGTATGCAATGCTTTCTCAAGATTTTTTCTAGGATTTGAAACATAAAGAGGTGCAAATTTATGAGAATTTTGAAAATTATGGTTGTCGCACGTGTGCGGCGTCGCGGCGATCGCCCACCAACCTCATCATCAAGTGTGGTAAGTCTATTTATTCCAGCAAATATGGGAAGACAAGGAATTATTGTCTTTTATCAGTGGAAAAAATAGAATGGGAGTCGCCACCTAGTATTCTGGTCACTAGGAACCCTAACTGGTCTTAGAGATCAGGTACAGAGACTGATTGCGTAAAGGGGAGGTATTAGCACCCCAAATATGCCCTACCTAAAGTAAGCTGCATTGTTTTATTGTCTGATAAAAACTTCAGGTTTGTCATGTTTTTTAATTGTTGGTTCGTCTATGGTTTAAGAAAAGCCCTCCTCAGTAAGGAGGTTCTTATCTTATGGGGTAAAACCTAACTGTGCTAACGTCAAATAAAAAAACTACCTTTTTAATGTTGGGAGTACGTTTTATGTATAAATATGTAATCCCTGATATTAAAAGAAAAATATATTTTTTTGGGTGTTTTTTGAAATATTGGCCTAGTTCTCGTGACTTTAATAAACTAGTTATTAAAGCCTAGATGCATGCTAAAACATATATAATTTTTTTGAAGTTTTCTTTGTTGTATGAAAATACAATATGATTTTATTTTTTTTTGCTTTTTAAGGACTTGGCTGTATACATGAAAACAAAGACATGTTTTTTTTTTATGTTTTGACGAAAACCAAGTATTTTAATACCAGATTTGTATTTTTACAGTATAAAAATACAAACCAATATTAAGCAAAATGGATAGAAAAACACAAGAGAAAAACACAAATTTTCAAAAAATATTTTTTTGATTTTTGATTTTTTTGATTTTTTTTCTTTTACTAGGCCGGACTCGGAATAAAATTGGGCTGGGACCGACCCTAAATAAAATACCACTATCTTATATTGGGTTGGACTTAGCCCACTCGCATGGACTGGGTTGATGATCCAACCCGGACTGGTTACTGTGCCATGCATAATAATGGGTAATTATTTTATTGCTTGCAGAACATGTATAGTGCACGTTCTGCATGCAAGAAGAAAACCCAGAAACAGAGATAAGGGGGAGAGAATTACCTAGTGGTGGCGCCATTGTCGCGGTGGATAGCGGCTATGTTGTGGTGGCAGGAAGTGTTTCCAGCGATGGAGAGAAAGGACCAGAGAGATGTTACAATATTTATCTTCTTCCTTGTCTATCTTCTGTTTTTCAGCTCCCTTCTCTTCTGTCCTTCCATTCTTTAGTTCTTTTTTTTTTTGTTCTGGCTGCGGCGGTGCTAGTGGCGATGGAAAACTAGGGAGAGCTGAGGGTGGCCGGGAAACAGGTGGCAGCTGCTGTGATGGTGGTTCTGCAGTGGTTCTTCTTCTTTGTTATGTGTTTCTCCCTTTGTCTGTCTTTGTTTTTGCTTCTTTTTCTGTTTCTCACGGTGCAGGTGCTGTTAGTGACGACTAGGAGGACGGTGGCAGCTGGCGGTGGCTCTGGTGGTTGTGGCAAGAGGCCACGGTGGAGAGAGAAACAGAGAGGAAAATGTTGGCTGGAACCAGAAATGGCTGGTTTTTTGGCTGATTTTGGACCAAACTTTCTCCACACCTGGAGCATGAAGATCAAATCTATTTATAGGCGGTGTAAGAGGGACACACTCTCTCTTCTGGTGCAAAATCTCAGCCCTTGGTTCGACCCGAAAGCATCCCAACCATTAGCTTAAAGTAGCAATGATGAACTGACAGTTTTGCAGGAAAAATGGCTGGTCGGGTTGGCCATTTTGGGGCGGTGCCACCGCCTCTGCAGCATCGATCAGCCCAAACAGCTTACACTAGCATGTTGTCAGGTATCCCAGGATCGTTTGCATGTACATTTCATCCAATTTGGTGAAAAAAACGAGGCACCAAATGCCTTGGGAAGGTGGCCACCCAACCAGCCTTGTTGGAGAAGAAGATGAATAGTATCTTACAATTTAGTCCTTGAATTTGTGATTTATTTCTATCTACACCCTTGATTGGCTTCAAACTTTTAATTTTGTTCAATTTTACCTGTGAAGAACTTCAATTTAAACCCCAGATTTCGGCTCATTTTTTCCTTTGGTCCTTGGTTTTGGATTTATGCAATCAAGTCCCTAATTGGCCATCAAACTTCAATATATATTCAATTAAGCCTCTGATTTGACCAAATCAACTCTCAAAAATCATACTTTGACCCCATAACCTTAACCAATTAAAGCTTAAATTGACTTAAAAATCAATTTGTCTTGTAATCAAACCCTATATAAATTCAATCAAACCTCTAATAAAATTTAATTAAGTCCATAAACATCTGATTTTGGAATGTTTTTCTCAACTTGAATTTTTCTTTGTCAACAAGGCTCTTCATCTGTAAAATATATTGTCAAATTTTAATCTTTGAATTTTTGAGCAGCCTCAACCAATTTCTAGCCATTTTCTGGATGCTCTGACATCCTCTTCTCACTGTTATTATTTTTTGGATTTTTTTTTAGTTTGAATATTTTTTTGATTTTTTGGAAGAGAAAAGGTGAATTTAGGAAATAACCAAAAAACAGGTTATGACAATGGTGTGCTTGAAATGGTGGCTGTGAAGTTTGTGCATTATTGTTACTACTCTTCAAACTAAAATTTAGATGATTTCTCTAACCAGGGTTGTACGTTTGTGAGTATGAATGATTTGGCATTTGAAAATTGTTTAAAGCGTTGACTTATTCATTGAGACATTCCTTGAAAGAAGGCAAAGTTGGACAATCATTAGTTGAGTGTTTAGTTTTTAAAATTTATTGAACAAATTTTAATTGATCACTTATTTTCAATTCTAGTGCTTCAACTTTTCTAGCTAAAGATGTAAATTTAGCTTAGAGGTCATGATCCTCCCTAAGGTTATATATGTTTTCACTAGATGTTTGAGGCTGGATTTTACCCGATGCCTTACAAGTGCCTGTAATGTCCTAATTTTGAGCATTTTCAGCTAACAGGTCTATGTACTCCATTGCTTCATTAGAGTCTTTATCTTTAAAAGTTCTATTGCACATCAATTTCACTATTCGCCTATTTTTACGTGTTAACCCTTCATAAAAGTATGAAACTAATCTTCATGTTTCAAAACCATGATGAAGACATGTGTTAAGTAAGTCTTTGTACCTATCCCAACACTGGTAAAATGTTTCTCCTGGTTTTTTAGTGAAAGTGATGATTTGTCTTTTGAAAGAGTTTGTTATATGAGAAGGAAAAAACTTTTTCAAAAACTGTTGTTGTATTTCATCCTAAGCACAAATGGATCTTGACCTAAGATTTTGCAGTCATGTTTTAGCTGTCTTTTAAAGAAAAAGGAAAAGGCTTTAATCTGATGGTATTCATACTACAATTTGAGTCATTATAAGTGTTTCAAACTTCTTCAAATTCTCTCAAATGCAAGTATAGATTTTCTAGATCTAAGTCATGAAAAGTAGGGAAAAGTTGAATAATACTTGGTTTAAAATTGAAGTGAGATGCATCGAGAGGGAAAACTATACATGATGGTGCACTTGTTCTTGTAGGATTCATATGGTCTCTAAGTGTTCTAAGACAGTTTTTCTTATTATGAAGTGATTGGTTATCTTCTTCGGCCATGTTTTCTAAAGAGAAAGAAGATTTTCTACACAGTCACCATTTAACATATGTGACCAAACTCTCATGTAAGTGTAGAAAAAAAAAAGAAACAAAAATTAAAAAAAAAATTGAAAAGAAAAATAAAATAAAATAAAATATATAATTTATACAGTAATTTACCTCCCTAACAACAACGATAAAACCTTGACATGAACAAATGATTGATATATTATCTTAAGTACATAAGTGTCAAAGTAATAAATAACCTGGCAAGACCGGGATCGATCTACAGGGAGGTTAACTATATAAATCATACATAATAAAATAAACAGAGTTGAAGAGAATTTTGAGACGTGATATTAATGTAAAGATTAAATAATTGTCAAGGTTAGAATATTCACAAATGATATTTCGAATAAGAATAGTTCAAACTATTTTTATTAGTCAACTGGAAACCACATACAAAGAAGGTTCCAATATGATGATTTATTATTAATGGCTCATTATAAATTATTAGCATGATCATATTAATTATCTTATTTGAGTAACGTCAATACTTGTAAATGTTATCTGGTATTCATGGTGCTAACTTATGTCAACAACAAATCAAGTTGCTTTCATAGCATATGTGTCGGTTATCCATATAGTAATAAGTTATGAAAGTATTAAGTATTTGTTGTACCAAGGCTTGTACAACACAAATCTAGATTAACCATTTAATAAGCAAGGTATTAAGAATGAGTAAGATAACAATTATAAAACATGTCAATAGCAAACTTTCTTAACTATAAACATTAAAGTTCATGTTCAGTTTATACTACACTTATTCTAGCACTATTAGTGTAACATTTTCACCTTAACAAAATAAACTTAGCTAAACATAATGAAGATTGAGAAATATAAATAAACAAGATAATAACATAGTTATGATATAAATTAACTAAGTATAGATATAAATTAACTAAGTATAGTAAAGAAAATAATAAGTATAAACAAGAAATTAATGAGAATATAACATGAAATAAAACTTAAACATTACAAAAATACAAAGAAAGAAAGCAAGAGCAAGATCTTGATCTGAAAATCAAGATGCCTAAATATATGGCAAATATCTGCTTTTATAGGCTAAAATTCAGAACTATTAGTTTGATGACTAATTATTGAGTTGATGGCCAACTCTTGACTTGGTGGCTAGCTATTAACTTGATAGCTAAACAAAACGTCATTGCTAATATCAACATTTGAACATATAGTTTTCATGAAAGTTATGGGCATTTGTCTCAGCTTTTCAACAAAAAAAAAATGAGCTCATTTGGACTTCTAGAACTCGAGATATGAGCTGAACATCGAACAATGTATGGGCTACATGACAGATTCAAACTTCTCTTTTGTTGCTAAGACTTGAACTTGAAAATGATAGCTTTGAATCTTGAACTTTTCATGCCTATGTTTTATCTTTCCATCAAGATAAACCAAACCTAAATTCAAGGTCTACAGCTCCAGTTATGACCTAATAACCGAATGGTGTTCCAGTTTGAATTGAATCAACATCTCTTTTCTAAACTCAGCCCTCTATTTGTCTTCTCAATTTCAATAGTTAAACATATCAATCAATTTTTTGAATTGTGAGATATGCCAGAATTTTAAATGAATATTTATCATAAATTAAAGATATCTTATATTATCAGACTTATTATTATAAAACATGCTTAAGTTAGAGAATTTAATGATACTTTAAGTACAATATGATGATATAAAACCTTAATGAAAATGTACTTTTAAGTATTGATCATCCATCCAACCAATAAATATTTTTAAATATTCATACCTTAGCTAAAATAATACACACACACACACACACACACACACACACTAGTTGTTCACGCTTCGCTGTAGGTCAAATTATTATTTTTCTAAACTTAAAAAAAATATTAAAGGTATAAAGTTTTTTTGATAGTATCATTAAATCTAATTAAGCAGTTCGATTTTAAAACCTGTCAATCCCATTTTAAATTAAACCACATGGATGCTGATCAAAAGTGAGTCTTTCAATTTAATAGGTCCAAAGACAACTTGGATGACCAGTAAAAATATAGCATAACTTAACTTTTAAAAAAGCTTTAAGATGATAAATTTTTTTTAATATAGAAATGATGATAAATTAGATCGACCTCGGTCATCCTACAACCTGAGTCATAGACTTCAATGTGTTTAATAAGATTGCAATTTTTGTAAATTATTTTTATTTTATTTTTTGATAAAAATTAGATACTTATAAAATCAAGCACCAACCCTAAAAAGATGTTATTGAGATATTAATAACCCTACAAAAAAATAAAAAACAAATAAACCATAATTTTATTTTCTAACCAATCTAATATTGAAGAAGAGTGAAATAAAAAAAACAATTAGAAAAATTAAAGTATCAAAAACTATATTAAAAAACATATCAAATTTAATGGGTAAACCTGTTAAACCTGTAAATCAAATAACTTGAGTCAACACATCAAACCCACAAACTGGATAATGAACTTCATTAAAATTAATAACTTGTTTTTTTTTTAACTATTGTTTATTTAACTATACAATAACAAAAATAAGTGATTGCAAAACCAAGCATCAAATCAATACCAAGACTATTTTTTAAGACTATGATAACCTCATAGAAATCAAAATGAAACAAATTATGAAACTCAATTCTTAATGAGTCCAATATCAAAAGATACAATTGAAAAAAATAAATTAAAGGAAAAGGAAAAGCTAAACTCGCCAAACTCATTAACAAGCCTATGAACTTTTTACAATTTAATAACATGTTTTTTTTTTCAAAACAATTTTCTCAACTAAAAAAAATAGACAATCACATAATCGAGTTCAATTAGAAAGGAAAAAAAAAGATATTTGGCTAAACCTGCAAACCGAAACGATCAAAGTTATCTTGTCAAACTCGCAAACCAAGTTATTCACTCCACAAAATTTAATAACATATTTTTTTTTCAAAATCATTTTTTATTTAAATAAAAATTTTAAAAAATAAATCATATTGAAATATTTTTTTTAATATCACGATAACCATATAAAAATAATTTAAAATAAATTAACTCTAAATTCTCACACACGCAGTATATAAAAACTAAATTTAAAAGAAAAAATTCAATAACAAAAAAGATAAAAAAAGATAAAATAAAATCTTTACTATTAGAATCTATATTGTGTGAAAAATCAGTATTTTCCGCACACCCATCCATTCAAGTTGAATTTCATCCTATTCCATCTTTACTTGAGAGTCGAACCAATGATCTAATTCAGAATAAGATTGGAAACATATGAATCTAATTCAGAATAAGATTGGAAACATATGAACCTATTTGAAAATATAATTATAATTATTTTTCAAAATGTTTTTCGTATTAAAATACATCAAAATTATTTTTTTATTTTTAAAAAATTATTTTTAATATTAACATATAAACACAGTCATAATATTCAAGTGGTAGATGAAATTCAAGGGCTTCATTTTGTTTGGTACGACTTACATAAACTAAAATTTATCTTTCAAACGCAATTTAAAAATTATTTTTCATAAATAACTTGTCATTAAAATAAATTACGCTAAACGCATGTTAATAAAAAAAATTAACTCTCATCAACTATTTTTTTTGAAGATAATAAAAATCAAAATTAACAAGTAAAAATTAAATATTTCAATTTTGATTAAATCAAAATCGACTTAATTTTCGGAGTTATACTTGTAAATTTCCAATGAATAAAAAAAGAAATGATAATTTGAATCTAAATGGAACCTTAGATGATCTCAAAATTCACATACCATCTCATATCTTCCAGGTGGCATAGGTAACCAGACGGGGGGAGGGCTTCAGTGAATACTTTGCTGGCTATCTTGTGGATGGATGGTTACACTTGCAGAAGAAGAAGGGTAATAATGAGCAAAAATACTTCAACTTGATCTTCCCCACTCATTCGAAGAACTACCAGTCATTTCAAAGTTTTACCATCAGATTTCCCCAACTCTCACTCATTACACCGTGAGAATTGCTTCTTCACTCAAAGTTGATTGTAATTAAACTATTATCTAAGCTGAAAAAACATAAATGAAATGCACAGAGGTTGTTTTCATGTTCAGTGATAAAAGCACTAAAACTTAAATGTTGCACAACAAAATTTCCCACAGCATGCTATCGGAATATAACACGAAACAATTTTAGAACAGACAGGACCTCCATTGAGCACCCCATCAAAGCCATTACCAGTTAAACTCCCTAAGCATGCCGGGACTGATGTATCAGAAACATTAATCCCTGACTGCCAAGGAATTTAAGCCAGATCCCGAATTCAGATAAGACTCTTTAGATCTTCCCAAACCTTCAAAGAGAATTGCCTTGCATTTCAGAGCCTGAATCATCCCAAGGAATCCTTCGCTAAGATCATTTGTGTCGCCTGACAGGTGATTGGGATCTTGATCTCCTTCTCCTGCAAGAAATTAGCACAGCTACTGAACCAGGTAATATTGCAATTCAAAAACCAGAAACTAGATTCTTTCACCTTTGCAGCAAATGGTTGGGCATGTCTCAGAAACACTAACACAATCTTAATCTTGAATTGCATGGAAACATACCTTGTGGTCTCAAGAGAAGAGTAGGGAGAATGCCTGCGCTGAGAATGCTTGCTATGAGGTGACCGCGATACTTGTCTAGAAATGAAAACACCCATCATACTTATTTGGTGAGTTGAAAACACACAACTGAACAGAGAAATGCTTAGCCTCGTCCAGAATCAAACTTGACAAGTATTTTGATTTCCGTAAACATTTTTGCTACTATTACCTTAACAAAGATGCATAGACTACCAAACACCATCAAGCTTTAACCAAAAAAGACAACGTATATGACCACAGCCCCTCATAAGAAACGCAGATCCATACATAGTACTTTTTTTATCCAAACAAATTAATTTTTGAGACCCCAGTCACCTCCCAACCCCCACCCCCAGGTTTCCTTCGAGAAACCATTACATCCACATTGTTGAATTCAGTCCAACTACAAGAGAAATATCCATATATAAACACCCAATGTTATTGAGGCAACATATCTCTAATTTATTTTTTCAATTGAAAACGTAGAAATATTCATTTCAATCTTCTACAAGAAGAACATAAAATTATAATTTATTTAATTTTACTTTTTTCTAACTAAAAAAAAAATAAAGTGGCCACTTATTATAGGATTGAAGGAGTACTAAACCCAAAACATGGAACAAAGTGATGCTGCCATGTGCTAGACAGAGGCTGCAAAACTACAACCAGGTCAAGACACCCATTGCTCAGGATTTTTATAAGCTATAGAGATGAGATAGCAAAAAAAGAACTACATTCAGGGGGAGGGGACCAGATGAATGATTGATTACATACAATGAACATGTTCGCTCAAGACAGGAAATGCAATATGCAAAGATGAAATCATATAATGTGTCAAACATGACAGCAAGCCAACAGTGAGATTGAAACTCATAGACACTAAAAATTGAGGACAAAAAAAGTGCCTATAATCTTGCCCCGTAGCTCTTTATCTCTGGATCATTGCACCGAATTTTGGTTCCATGTGCTATCGATAAGTCAAGACATATCTACTTGATAATGGAATATGCACCATAAGAAATTATCTGAAACATGGAAGTGTACTTGATAATGACATGGGCACAAGTATTTCTCTCACAGATGTCTACACCAACATCTAAAAGTATAAAGATGGTAAGATTGCAGCTGCTTTCCACCCCACAACTCTTATTTTTCTTTCCTTTCTTCCATTGATAAAACAACTCCTAATTCTTCTCAAAAAATGCAAGCAATTTCAACTGATTTGCTCGCTTCCATTAAAAGAGTGAGCTGGCTAGGTTACTTTATCAGTCCATGCATTAAGGAAAGCCGACTTGAAAAATATCACAAGAAACTACATTCAATAATTGTCCATGAGAAAAATCATTACCGAAAACCATACTACATTTGAATTACTGACAAGAAAAGATCAAAGAATCCTCTAAGCATTTATACAAGAAAAAACCTGGGTCCAAACAAGAATACTAGAATTAATTTAAACTGTTATTTACTCATTCCATGTTCGTTAAATGAAGATGGACACATTATAGTTTCACAATAGTACCACAGAATAATTTGAATATTAAAACGGGTAGAGAGAAGTATAAACATAAAAGATATGATAAGAAAAATGAAATCCTGATATATGAGTACCTTCTTCTAGATCTGACAGGTGATGGTGAAGAACGTCGTTTCCTGGAATGTTTCCTGCAGTACACAACAGAATATAAGCATCCACACAGCAAATCCAGAAAAAAAAGGGACAGGCAGAATCTCAGAGGTGAACCTCTTAGAATCATCTGATGCTTCATCACTTGAATCATTGTCCTTGCTGTTTCTACCCCTGCTGCTGATTGAAGAGGAGCGTGTTCTCTTGTGCTTGCTTGAGTCACTGGTAGGTTTATGTCTTGCCCTATCTTCCTCCTTTTCCTTTGAGCGATCTCTCTTTCTGGTGGCATCTTCTTTGACACTAGATCTGTGCAGTTTTTCTGCATCTTTCCTGTCCTCCTTAACTTCAGGACGAGAAGACCTTCTTGATTCTGGTTCCTTTGCACTCTCTCCTGTCTTATCTTTTCTTTCTCTCCTTTTCTCTTTTGAACCATTCAGATCACCTGTTTTTTCCTTGCTCGAATGTTTTGCATCATGTCTCCTATGACCATCATCCCCCTTCTCATCTGCCATACTCCCACTACTTCTACTTTCATGTCGACTGTCTTGATCTGGTCTCGCTCTGGTATCCCTAGCCTGAGAATAATCCACCACTGGTTTTTCCACATTGACACTCTCACCAATTCGATCAGATTCAATTTTGGCATTTTCTTCAACTGTAGCTTTGGGCACAGCCTTGTTATTGCTTTCTAGTATTTTTTCACCATTAACACTAATCTCAACATGTCTAACTCCAGAAACAACCTTGGAATGTGCATGCTCACTCAACTCACTAAAAGCACCATTGATTTTATTATCAGAACCAACTGAACTTGTTTTGCTCAGATCACTCTCTATATTTGTAACTCCAGAGTTCTTTCCGAGTTCTACTTGAGAATTGCCATTTTCAGCTGCATCATTCATATCTTCAGCACTCTCTGGAATGGCCAACAGTTGAGGCACAGGATTTTTCCTTGAATTTGATATGCTGGAACTCTCGATTTCATCATCTTCATCAGAGGCATAGTTAACAAGACCCAAAACATTTCCATGAGAGCTGGAACTAGATTTTTCATTCTCAGATTCCTTGGTTCTAACAGGAACTAGAACCTTTGCAGAAGCCTTTGGAGTTGAGATAGCTGGGTGTGACGGTGACGGTGATGGTACCTTATGATTTGAAGCAACCGGTTGGTGCTCAACTGCAAAGCCGAAAAGGGCCATATAGACAAGATTTTAAAGAGCAGAATAAATTTAACATACATATGTAGTTAGAGAAAGATGTATAGGCATGGATAAAGACCCGGATGTTATGGCATGATTACCTTCTATTATCAGGTCATCTTCATCAAGAACTTTCGTTGCAATTTCATCAAACAGCTCATCAGTAACCTAATCAAAACATGGAGGTTACAACTACCAGAGAAAGAAGATAATTCAAAAACAAAAGAATTTATGCATCTGTAACCTTCAAAAGAACTTCAGTTAGGATACGTTTGATTTCCTGGTTAATAGCAGCACTTCTAGCTGCTTCGACATAATCCTGCAAAGAGCCGAAACAGAAAGACAAAGAATACAGGGAAAAGGATGTTCATTGTCCAAAATCAAATGCAGATCATTGCATGAAAAGAAAACTCATTGAAATTACCAAGAAACATATCTAGCAAGGAAAAAAAATCTTTTTATCAAGGGAGAGAAACACCAAAAGTACATTAAACATTGAAAGATTAAGCGATTGAACCTCATCATCATCCTCTTCTTCAGTCGACCTTGGGGAACCAATGCTTTTGCTACCTGCTTGATTACCCTTTTCAAATGATTTATCAACACCTTCTTCATCCATGGATTCTATTTCCTCTCTAGGATGTTCAAGAGAGGACCTCGTCATGACAGAAGCATTCTTAATTATTTCTTCTTTAAGCCAATTAGGCACAGAAGCCTGGAAAATTTTCCACAGCTCAATAAAAATCATTTTAGTTAAATGCAAACCAGTCTAAGAGTGTACCCACCTTTTTGGGGCGTTCAGAAATGTTAGAAACCCCATAAGCATCTGCGAAGCCTCCAGTAGGATGAAGAGCATTTCCAGCACCGAGACCATATGGCAAACCAGCAGGTGAAATTGGGGGCTGAAAACTTGTTCCAGAAAAATTTCCAAATGGCGGCGCAGCATGCCCAGAAACAGAAGAAGGCACTATGGTAGGATCCTTCAGAATAAACATAGTAGCTATTAACACGTCAGTGTAAGACCTCTTAAATAGAAGAAATATTTGCAATATTCAGAAAGCCAAAAAAACCTGAGGCCCCGGTGGAAGAGATGGAGGATAAACTACACCAGTTGTAACAGCAGGGGTCCAGGAACTAATTGAAGGCATGGGTGCAGCAGAGCCAATGCCTTTCACAGTTCCTACTGAATCATGATGTGCAGCATAACTTGATTGTGCATGAGGATCATGATCACAATTGAAACCAGGTGCAAACTCCAAAGGCTGATTACTGAGATCAGCTGTGGGATTAGCTGCCTGATTGCTATATGCAATGGGCTGCTCAGTCAAAACTGATCTACCAATAGTAGGCAATGATGGCGGCAGATGATGCTGTCCTTCTTGGGCAGAGGATATGGGCAAAGGCAATGATCTGTAAAGCTGCTCCTTTGGATCTCCAGTCTCTTCTTTACCTGCCATACAATTGAGTAGTCAAACAGAAGAATAAAAACAAACGGTAATGTATAAACTCTTGGGAGAAATTGAAGTTTAACTTGGCCATCAATAAACTTGCTCCTAAATATTATGTGCACAAAATTCAATTCACTGCATGAATTCTATAGATTTTAATGTAGCTTTAGATATTAAAGATCATGGTGAGAACAGTGGACCTCATTTTCCCAAGTACTTGTAACTCCAATAGGAGACGATGGTGCTTTATCCCCCTTTTTTTTTTACAGCAGTTACTAAAAACAAATTTTCCTTAAACCTTATTCATCAAAAAGGAAATACACCTCTCAAAGCCACTTTGTCTTGCATGCCTATTTCATATGGGGTGAAAAGGTTGAAAGTGTTAAAAACAGTGTCCCATAGGAGCAGTCTTGAGCACAACCTTCACATGCAAGTAAAATATGCTAAATTAATTATTACCTGTAACAGAAGAATAACTAGAAGGTACCTCCTGCTGATGAACAGATGGACTTGCATTTGAAGTTGCAGCTCCACCAGGGTAGGGTTGAGGCCTATCATAAACATGTGAAGGTTGCCCCATGCTGAAAGATGCATTCTCCTGTGGATAAGCTACTGGCAGCTGGTGTGGAGCGGCTGAAACTGGAAACTGTTGATAAGTTGTCGCAGGAAATGGCTGCTGCTGAACACCTTGATAGTGAGTATCAACAGTTTGTGGATTCTGATCATAGTACCAACTTTGTTCTTCTGATCTGCCAACTGTTGTAAATTGAGACTGAGGAAGTTGATCCTCCGATGCACTGTTTTTGGTAGCTGCCCATGCTCTGGCCTTAGCAGCCCAATCCTCCACATGGTTACGTCCTGCTGCTATTATAACATACATTACAAAGTTAACCCCAAAAATAATTTAAAAAGAAAAAAAAAAAACTCCTCGCAAGGCTGACGAGGAGGAAAGGTTCATATTGGTAGTCTATAGTTTTTTTGTTTTTCTTATCCACAATGCTGATAACAAAATTTCAAGCTACACCATCCAAACTAGGGCAATAAAAGAGAAAGGATGTCAGGGATTGCATTTGAATGTAAGGGTAGTTACCTGATGGATATTCCCAAGCTTGGTGCTGCTCCCAATTAGGATTCCCCCATTCCTGAAAACAAACAGAAATAAATTAAACAAGCAATTCGTTACCAGTTAATTTATTCTTCTAAAACATCATATAAAACAGCATAATCTCTCTAAAAATGGCCAAATTAATGCCCTAATTATAGGCAGCAAAAAAAACCCTAGCTTCACAAAGTGCAGAGATTTAAGATTAAGCATCGGGCGATTCACCTGAGAGTGAGGTTGTGTTGGCGGAGGCACGAGGGGGCGAGGAGGAGGGAAGTGGTGGCTTTGAGGGGGAAGGTGCGTGGGATAAGGATATGAAGAAGAGGGTGGAGGGGGAGGGGGAGGAGGCCACTGCTGGGGAAGTGGAGGAGACACGGAGTGTGATGGTGGTGGTGGATTGTATTGGAAAGGGTTGGAGTACCATGAAGTCCCTCCTTGTGGTTGTTGAGGGAGCGGTGGTCTTTGCTGGTACTGGTGATAGTAGTGGTAAGGATCCGCAGGCGGCGGCGGCACTTGCTGTTGTTGCTGTTGCGGTGGTGGTGGGGGTCTCATGTATCCGAGATGCTGCTGTTGCTGTTGGTAAGAGTCCATTTTTGGGTCTTTAATTCGCTCGCCCTGGGGTTTTAACAATATTATTGCCTTAAAGAGAGACAAGCAAGGGTTTCGCTTCCTGGACACGGTTTGAATGCCAACAACAACAAAACGAAGAGCAGTTTTACTCTTTCCATGTAATGAGTTTTTTATTTTATTGGAGTAATTTATGAGTTTTGATTTTTTTTAAAATAAAAAAAAGCTTTAAACAATATATTATTTAAAACAAAAACTGATTTTCTCATTGCGACTCACCAAGCCAGGTCTTAAAAATGTGATGGGTTATATTTTTTAAAATACATAGTTTTATTTAATTGATATAATTATCGAATTAAACTGAGATTTTATTAGAACTTTATAGAGATTCAGTTTCTTATAAAGTTAAAATTTTATAACAATCATAAATTAAAAGTACATCAAGTAACTTGATTGAATTAGAAGACGGAGATATGAAGATGTTCTTTTTGTGCTTGGCGTTCTTTTATATATATATATATATATATATATATATATATATATATATATATATATATTATTTTTATCATGAGTAGATAGAAAAGGATGGTGGCAAACCTGCATGGTCAGAAGAGGACAGGATTGCAAACCTATTATATATGGTTTTTATAACCGGCTCGGTTGAAGGTTTAGATTCTAGATTTTGATCTAAGTTCTCTAAGTTATTTTTTTAAAATCAAAATAATATTATTTTAATTAAAAAAATTAATAAATTGGAACCGCATTCATTGGGCCACCTCTCACATTCCTTCTCCTTCAAGCTTCTGTTGGGCCCATGATTTTCTCCCCTCTTCTGTTCTTCTTCACCTCTAAAATCTGGTAGGCTTGGCCTAGGTTTAGGCTTCCGTTGGGCTCCCTGGAGATGGGCCTGGACCAATCCACCTCTTTTTATCTCTTCTTTAACCTTCATTCCGTCCACTTGTACTTTTGTAGTGGAGCCCGACCACCCCAGCAAAAGTTTTACAAGTAGGCTAGCTCGGGCTTGATATGTTTTGGTAATGTTTGGGAACGTAGTTATGGTTGTGTTTTTAAAAAATTTGAAATTTTTTTTTATTAAAATTTAATATGATTTGTACGTTTTGGATCGTTTTGATGTGCTGATGTCAAAAATAATTTTTAAAAAATGAAAAAACATCATTGGCATGTATTTTGGCACGAAAAGTTATTTGAAAAGCACCCGCAACCACACTACCAAACACGCTCTTTGTCAAGGCTCAGTGCGGCTCGAGTTACCCTTTCGAAGAATAGATAAATTCATTTTTCTGACTGGACATGTTTTTTAAATATAGTGTTTTTTTAACTGTGTATTTAAATTAAAAAATATTAAATTTATATTTTTTATTTATTTTTTATGGTTTTGATATATTAATATAAAAAATAAATAAATAAATATAGCAAGATATCATTTAAATCATTTCCAATTGAAAATCATTCTTGCAAAAATATCATATACCATATTATTAAATATATTAAAGAATATATATATATATATATATATATATATATATATATATATATATATTCTAAGTGTAACTTATTTTTTTTAAGTCGAAACATACATGTATGTTTTATAAACCTAATATATATATATTGAGCACTTGAGATTAGTTTTAGAGTGTTCAAAACCTACAATGTTCCATTATTAATGAAATCAACTCTATATTTTCGTGAAAAAAAAAAGGCATCTCAAACTATGGAAGTCATAGTATTTTCTTTTTCTCCATAATGAATTTTTTTTTTATCAGATCACATCTCACTATAATTCACAAAGGAAAATGATTCATGATTAAATCTTGCATATTAAAATTTTATATAAAATGATGTGTCGATAAAGGATAAAACCAATGAATTT
>Ga0325404_1000830_pt1 | contig 31785 bp, 16 predicted proteins | sample PopdelMetagenome_18_FD_205664 | JGI IMG/M metagenome (GOLD analysis project Ga0325404, IMG submission 205664) | Populus deltoides microbial communities from Bellville, Georgia, United States - Xylem-Control-R1 | ecosystem: Host-associated > Plants > Phyllosphere > Stem > Wood/Secondary xylem...
TTTTTTTCTTAAAAATATAATGGATTGCAATAATTTTTTTCATATAATATTTTTTAATTTCTTTTATTTTTTTCATAAACTCATAATAAAACACAAACATATATCACAAACCCACGATATTGCGCGGGCGTAACATGTAGTTCTTTTCACATAGATAATAACCATACTCTATAAAAATTCTCGATCCTAGCCTTCAAGGTCACCTATAAAGTCGTTTAAACACCTATAAAAAAAAAGAGAAAAAGAAAGTCTTTTTTCAAACACAACACAATCAGAAGAGAATATTATCAGGAAGGAAAGAGAAAGAGAAAGAAAGCAGCTGAGCTCTCAACACTGAAACCTCACGAAGCCAAGTGAGAAACCAAAACCAAAGAGAGCAAGGACCAAAGATACACACACAAAACACAATCCCTCCTCCAAGATTTTAGTATTATTCTCCTTTTCTTTTTTTTTTCCTTCTCAATCTTTCCTTCTTTCTGTGTGTAAAAAATGGAGCAAATCAAGGCTACCTTCAAGCTAGAAGCTTGTGGCATAATCTAGGGACTTTTAACTATTTTTTGATCTCTTGTTTGAAAATCTTCGTGGGTTTTCCCGTGTCGGTGGTGGGGATGGGTTGCGAGAGAATGTTAATAGCAGTGAGCTTGGATCCTGAGAGAAAAAGGAGCGGTGGTCTTAGAACAAAGCAGGCTGGGAGAGGATCCTGTCGTGGAAGTTAGACTGTCCAAGAAATGTGCAGTCTTTGGCTCTGACCAGATACAACCCAGCGACTCCACTTTTGTTACTCTTTTCGTGCTATTAAGTTGTTGTTCTCGTTGTTTAAGGAAAGCCTTGATTTGGAGGTCAGTTTGAAATTGTGAGATGGGTCTCTTGTTGAGAGAAGTTTTGAAGATACTTTGTGGTGTTAATCAATGGTGTTATGCTGTTTTTTGGAAGATCGGATGCCAGAATCCTAAGTACGTTTTTTTTTCTTCTTTCTTTGGTATGGTCTGTTGCTAAGAAAATGGAGTTGAACGAAGAAAAAAAAGGGGTGAAACTTTGAATTTATTTAAGGCTTTCTGTTTTCTGGGTTTTTACATTTATTCTGAGTTTTTTTGTGCTTTTCTGCTTGGTTGTTAGGAAAATAGAGGGAACAGTGGAATTTGTGGTGTATCTTTTGCTGGGGTTTTCTTTTATTTTTTGTTGTGCTTTTCCTGTATTTTCCGAGTGACCAAACAAAGAGGATCTGATGAGTGATTTTACCTTTGTCTGGAGTTAACATAGGATTCTGGGTTTTGTTCTTGAAGTATTTTCTCGGTGACCAAACAATAAGAGGGTCCAGCATCAGTATTTTTTCTGTTTAGGCTATTTTGGTCTTTGAATGATTTGTTAAAGTCTGGTTGTTCTTTTTCTTTTTCTTTTTCTTTTTAGTCAGAAGTCTGATTGGTCACTGTTGTCTTATGTGGGATGCGCAATCTAATACACCCTTTCTTTTCCTCTGTTTTTGGAACCTTGTGTTTTGGTTTATTCTGTTTTGTCTTTAAGAATCTAAGTAAAAAGTTGATTTGTATTGGTTTGACTAAACCCTTTCTGTATTGGAATGATTTTATGTTCTTCAAATCTACTGATTCCATTTCGTCCTAGCTTGCTTGATTCCATTTCGTCCTGTTATCTTGGTTTTGAATAGAAAGAAATAGTTACGATTTTATCAGCAACTGAAGATTCTGCTGAATGGTTGCGATTATTTTCTTTTGTTATCTTCTGTTTGGATCCTGAGAAGATGTTAAGAAAAGGGGAAGAAAAATCATAATAGAAAATGGTATCTAATTTTTTTTTTTCATTTGGCGTTTTGGTAACTAAACAGAAGATGGGATTTTTTTTTGGTCTTAGTTACTTGCTAAATTCTGTTATAGAGCTGAATGATCTGAGATATTATGTTAATTTGCAGGTTGTTAATCTGGGAGGAATGTCACTACGAGCCAACATCATGTTCAGTTCCCCCAAGTACTTCTGGAACTGAGAACCTAGCACTTCCTTTTGGAGAGTGGGAAGGACACTTTGGTCCTGATGTTCACTCCTCTCAGCTTGGAATTCAAGCGGGGGGTAGACTCTGTTCGCTTATTAACAAAATGATGGTGAATAATCAGGTTAACATTGTAGGCGAAGGGTATGTTTTTCTTCCATTTCATGTACCTTACATTTTAGTTTCACATTATGACTGCCTGTTGTGCACAATTGAAAGTCTGATTTGTTATTTTTCCAGAATCGTTGGGCGTGTTGCGTTTACAGGAAACCATGAGTGGATTCTTGCAAATAATTACAGTAAAGATGCCCATCCTCCAGAAGTACGCGACATAAGTTTTCATCCTGTGCTATGGAATAATGTTTTACACTAATTGAGATTGCATATCAGTATCCATTAGCCATTCTTAGTTACACAATTTGCTAGCTGGAGTCCATTGAAAGTTCTATTTTTTGTTTTCTCCTGTATCATCTTTAGTACACATACTCTAATGATAATACGTAACTGAATTTAACAGAGAGAGGAAATTGTGGAATTCTATTATTTTGATGGAAAGTTAAACGACAACATCTTAATGCAATAGTAGCGTGTCCTTCTTCCTGTGAAATGCAATGCGGCTGCACTGTTAGTAGTTGAACTTGTTATAACTTCAATCTTGTCTGTTCTACAGGTTTTAAATGAGGTTCATCACCAGTTTTCAGCTGGGATGCAGGTTTGTAAGCTTCCCATATGTTCTAATTTCTGCAACAATCTTCAATCTGCCTTCCATGAAAGTTTTAGTTTTTTTTTTGGGCAGACAATTGCTGTTATTCCTGTTTGTCCTCATGGTGTACTTCAACTTGGTTCTTCCTTGGCTGTAAGTCCTCGTTATTCAGTTGTTTCGATGTGCTAATGAATTGAATTTTCAATTGCAATGATATATTGTGCAAATAATATCACTTGTTGGTTAGATTTATTTTTCTTATATCTTTTGGTCTTTTTTCCACTCTGCTTATTTCATAAAGGTGTCCAATTTGGGTTTTGGTTTTATTAAATTCCTTCTGGTTACTAATTTTTTTTTCAATATAGCCATCATATATTTGCATAACTGGTTATTGGAGTTAATGTAGAGTTCGGAGGCAATCTATTTCTAACTTATTCATCACCACTGATTCTACCGCTATACCTGTGATTTCAATATTCTATGGCACTGGTCACTTATTCATTATGTCAGAATTTTTCCTGTTGCTCTTTGTATATTTATATTTTATCTTTACTGTCAGATTCTGGAGAATATTGGGTTCGTGAATAACGTGAAGAGTTTGATCCTGCAACTAGGGTGTGTCCCTGGAGCACTTCTGTCTGACAACCATATGGAAAAAGAACCCACAGAAAGAATTGGAATGCCTATTTCCTGTGGAATGGCTCTTCCTGTGTGTTTTTCTGGAACTTATAAGGTGCCAAGCTCCACTCCTTCCTTGGCAGACAGCTGCAACCAACAAATAATCTCATCTCAGGAGGCTTCTAGAATTGTAGGTCAACCTTCTTGTTCTCAAACTAGACAGGTTCAGGATGATCAACATGCTACTTCTTCGGCCATTCATATCCCCAATGCAACTGGAATTTTAGCTAAATCTTGTGATGACTTCCGTGAACCAAAAATTTTCTCACTTATGAAGCCAGACAATCCATTCATGGGCCAACTAGCAAATGGAGTTGTTGGAGCTGAAGTGATCCCCTCAAATCCTGGTGCGTGGCTGAACCACCAGACTGCTTCAAGCAGTTTAAGACTTGGATTCGATCATCGACCAATTATTAGTCAGTCAAATACCAATAGTAGCATACTAAAATTACTGGAACAGCAGATTTTCTCTGATGTTGGTGCACAAAATCATGTTAGCCACTGTAAAAATGATTCAAATGGCCTTACTATGGCCCACCCAAGGACAAATGAAGGCCATTTTCTTCCTTCTACTGGAGGTTCTCATATCTCTGGACAGTTACCTAGTGAAGTGGGCACTAAGAGAAGAGCAAACTCCAATCTTTGTTCCTTAATAAAACCACAGAAATTGGCAGATATCAATCACTCATCCACGCTTCTGGCAGGGGTTGGGACTCAAAATGTTGGTTCTTCAAGGGCAGGGGATGATCATTTATCTGGTCTGTTGGATCAATCAAGTGCGAGTGGCATTCTTTCAGGGGGTTCCAATCTTGAATATCCCCACACAGATGTGAAGCCTACTAAAAAGGAAGCAACTACAATGGAAAAAAAGATTGAAGGTGATTTATTTCAAGCACTTAATGTCCCGCTGACTCAACCAGGTGAACATATATATTTGAGTGAGAATGTTCTTGGTTCCGTTAATGATTGCCTGATGAGCGCATCTGGAAGTCAGAATACTGTTACTGTAAATGCTAAGCTCGAGGAACCATGTGCTCAACCTCCCTCTGGGGATGACTTGTATGATATTTTGGGTGTGGAATTTAAAAACAAATTACTCAACGGCAAGTGGAATAATTTACTTGGGGATGAACTGTGTGTGAAGACACAAGATATGGTTAAAGATGCTTCAACATTTATGAGCATCCGGGAGGCAAATTCTGATCTTTTTTCAATTACTGGAGGAGTCTCAGACAGTAACATGTTCTCTGACTGGGGTACTGACCATCTTTTAGATGCTGTGGTATCTAAGGCGCACTCTGCTGCCAAACAGAGCTCGGATGATAATGTTTCTTGCAGAACAACATTGACAAAGACTAGTATGCCGTCCTTTCCCGGTGGTTCTGCCACCTATGGCAGGATTGGCATGTGTGATCAGGTGCAAAGGGAGTTAATTAACCTGCCTAAAAGAGCAGGGACCATAGCATCTAGCTCTTTTAGATCTGGCTGCAGCAAGGATGATGTAGGAACTTGTTCTCAAACTACTTCCTTTTATGGGTCCCAACTGAGTTCTTGGGTTGAGCAAGGGCATAATGCAGGGCATGATTGTAGCGTTTCAACTGCATTTTCCAAGAAAAACGATGAAACAAGCAAGCCAAATCGCAAAAGGCTTAAAGCTGGAGAGAACCCAAGACCTAGGCCGAAAGATCGTCAGATGATCCAAGATCGTGTTAAGGAGTTGCGTGAGATTGTACCAAATGGAGCAAAAGTAATGCATTTCTTTAATCCTTCTGCTGCATGTCTTTTTCCTGTGATAGCTAACGATGACAGTCAGATTTGATACTATTCTTTCTGTTACTGTGGTCTAACAGTGTAGCATAGATGCTCTGCTTGAACGCACAATCAAGCATATGCTTTTCTTGCAAAGCGTGACAAAGCATGCAGATAAACTGAAACAAACTGGGGACTCCAAGGTATCAATTGCATACACTATATATGTGTATAATCTTATCCATGATAATTTGTACTGGTGTTTCTTTGTTTCCTGCCCATTCTAAACTTAATGGAGGGAACATAATACTCTTGTTTTGTCAAAACAATGTCTAGTACCGCCGCATATGGGTATTGGGGGCAGGAATGGGGAATGCCTGCAAAATTTCATTGGCATAAACTTGATATGGGGATATCTGTCATATCAAGTACAGTTATCAAGGACATCAGTCAGGATTTATGCACAGATAATGTATATTGGAAATGATTAAATTACTCTTATATCTAGCCTAGTTTTTGACATTTTGTGCTTTGAACAATTACTAATGAGAGAAATGTTTCTGATTGTGTATTTTGTTCGTGTAAATTTGCAGCTTCTTAACAAGGAAAGTGGACTGCTTTTGAAGGAAAATTTTGAGGGAGGGGCAACATGGGCATTTGAAGTTGGTTCACAATCTATGGTTTGTCCTATCATAGTTGAAGATCTGAATCCACCTCGTCAGATGCTCGTGGAGGTAACAGCACCTTTTTTTTTTCTTCACTCAGATATTGGAGTTGTTGGTTTTAACAAGTTTCTTTTATCCTATAAGTTGAATCTTGTATTTCCTCTTATGACAGATGCTTTGTGAAGAACGGGGCTTCTTTCTAGAGATAGCTGACTTAATTAGGGGATTGGGTTTGACAATCCTGAAGGGGGTGATGGAAACCCGAAATGACAAGATCTGGGCACGTTTTGCTGTAGAGGTAGGATTCTAAACTGAAATACTGCATGCATAATCAACTGTTGGTCCCAAGTAACCTTTCATGGAAGGAATATGTGGGGTGCCCTCACCTTTTTGGACTATCTTTCCAGTGGCATTACTGGCTTCTATGTCCTCCATGCATAGAAGAAAAGGTGAAATAATGCTAGTTCCTTTTCATCATTCCTCTTCAAGGCGGGAAGAGCATATTTTTTAAATAATAATATGCCAAATGAGTGTCTTCTTTTACATCTGATCTTGAACTACAAGATCATGGGAAAAGAAATGCATAACCTTGGTAAAAATGTGTCCGATTCGCACTTGTTGTGTTGTGCAAGCTACCGTGCTTTAGTGTAATTTTCAGAATTTATTCTTTAAATTGCTAGTGATCTTAATGATGGTTGCCTCACTATCCTCTGCTGAAAGCATACTAAATGCGTATAGAATGCAGGTCTTTTACAATCTTCGCATTTGGCCATCTAAATTCAAGTGTCATGTGCAGGCAAACAGGGATGTAACAAGGATGGAAATATTTATGTCTCTTGTTCAACTTTTGGAGCAAACTGTCAAGGGCAGTGCACCACCAGTGGGTGCGTTGGAGAATGGCAATGCGATGGTTCATCACACGTTCCCCCAAGCTACCTCTATACCTGCAACTGGTATGCCTAGTAGTTTGCAGTGAACTGCCTGCTAAACAGTATTTCTGGTGTGGATATGTTAAGAGCAATTGCAGTTTTGCTTGCCATGACTAACATGTGTTCCAGCCTAAGCTCTCTGGCAGTTCTAACTATCTCTAACATTTTTGTCCCCAAAAAACTAGATTATGCCTAACTTCATCTCACAGAAGGGGGAATTTGTTTAGATAGCTAAAGCTTCTCACGAACTTTCAACTTTGTGTTCCTTTTGGCGATGAACATCCGAATTTTTGGATCATCCACGGTTGGGGGAAACAATTTTAGCTTCAGAGTACGTAAATTGGTGGTGTTTTAGGTGACTAGACATCAATGCTGCAGAATCTTAGTTTAGTCTCATTATAGGCTGGAGAAGGGTTGCATATCAGTGGGGTATTAACCAATGTATAGGGGATTTTAGATATGAAATGAAGGGATCTGTCTTTCCTTTCGAAAAGACAGTGTGCCTCGTCTTCTTTTTCTTGTGTTGCAAGTTTCTGTTGTGATTTGTTTTCCTCCTGGACCCTTTTTATTCTGCGTGGTTTTCAAATCAGTGATTTTATACTTTGGATGGTATAATGTTTGCTGTTCGTCGAATTTATAATTACTTGAATGTTATCTGGGTTTTCCGGTTCCTCTCCAGATCGATTGCATGTTGGCAGCATTGCGTTACGAGTGTAATCCTATATAGACCATTGTTCATTTTGCGCTTTTTTTTTTAAAGTGTTTGGGCTGTGAGTATTTTTTCTTCATTTTCAGTCCTTTTAGTTTGGAAATTTTATGATCAGGTCCAAAATTTTATTTTTATTGTCTTTCCGACCTTGAGTTTGAAAGAGAAAAACAACTTGCTGCCAAGTTCAATAACACTGTAAGAATTCTTTCAATAACAATGCACAGGTGGTGTGTTATAGTTTTTAATACATTCATATTATAATTATGAAAATATTATTCTTTATATAATTTAAACTTGCTTTTATAGCTGTAATAAGATTTTTGTCTAAAAATATTCTTGTAGAAAAAAGCGGATAAAAAGGTAACTTGTTAAGAAAATAAATGAGTTTCAACTGGAAGGATACCTTTTTATTTTGATTTCAAATCGGCCAATATCTTTTGGATATTCGTAGTGATTTTTTTTAAAAATAAAATACATAGAACAAAAAGTAATATTTTATTTTGTGGAAAAAAAAAAAAACTCTAAGAAAGGAGGGATTATGCTACCATATTATTTTGTTTCAATAAAATATAATTTATTATACGTGATATTTGGTCTTTTAATCTATATATATCTTTTAGTTTATCAATTTGTAATTTTTTTATATTTACTATCAATTTATTTTATTAAATATACCCATCAAGTTTTTATTAATATAATAAAAAATTAAATGCTTAAAAAATTGAGCACCAAACCAATATATATTTTTTTAAGATTATGATAACCTCATAGAAAATAAATTGAAATAAATCATGAAATCTAATTCATAACAATTATGTTATTTTTTACAAAATTATTTTTTATCTAGCAATATGATATATCATTTTTTATTTAATAATATGATAGAAAAAAAGCAGAAGATAGTAAAATTGAACACCGATCCAAAATTGAGATGTTTTTCCAAAATCATAACAACCACGTATAAAAAAAAAATAACAAAGTCTAAATCTTGATAAATCCAATTTTAAAAGATGAAAATAAAAAAGTTATTGTTCAAATGAATAGTAACATGTGAGGAGGAGAATAATGATTTCCCTTCATCATTTAGCTTTTGTTAACTAGACTGGTGTCCCGTGCTATGCCACAGGCAAGATCAAATTTTTTTTTTAAACCTAAAAATTATTTAGGTGAAGGTAGCACTTTTGAAGAAGTAAGAGAAACTCAAGAGTTAGGTTAAACGTAAATTAATTTGATAATATGATAAAAAATAGAAAAATAGGCGATGTTAAGTTGGATTAACACGTGAAACACATGACCTGACATATGAGATCGAGATAATCTCATAAAAGGATGGAATCATAAAAAATCAATTGTAAAAAAAAACCTGAAAAAAAAAAGATTTAAGAGAACTTAGTCCAATCTTTCAAACTCGTGACCCAAAAAATTAACAAAATCCCAATAAATAAAATGTTGAGTGACAAAATTGAAAAACAAAGTTAAAAAAATAAAAATAAAAATAAAAACAAAACAAATAACAATTAAAACAATAAGAGTTGAATCTGATATAAAATAAAATAAGCTAAGATATTGAGAGATACAATTGAAAAAAATAATCTAATTAAGAGAATTATATAAAATATTGAGGGAAGTAATTGAAAGGATAATTTCATTAAGAGAATAATTAAAAAACTTAATAATTAAAAGAATAAGAACTAAATTGGAGAGATAAACAAAAAAATGATTGTTAAATTGAAAGAAAATTCCAATTCTATGGAATATTTAAAATTAAAGAAATAACAATAAAAAAATAAGGACTAAATATAAAAAAAATAATAATGAAAGGACTACTTTGAAAATGTGTAAAAAAAAACTTTAAAATCAAAGAAAAAAAAGAAAAAAAAAATCACCGGTATAAAAACCAAATACCTTTTGCCACACGAGCCACCTAGTAATGGAGGCGGCGCTGTGAAAATTAAAACACCACCATGAAAGAAGAGATTTGGTTACCAGAAAACACTGCACGAGCTATCCAAATAGCATGAGAGCACTCACGCACGCCCCCTTGAGCTTCACACACAACTGACTTTTTAAAAGTAAATTAATATTATACATACGTCTAAATACTAAAGTGCTCCTAATTAGACTTGGTAACTAAAAAAAACAACCAAGTGAAAGGGACATTAAAACCCCTTGACTAAGACAAAGACAATTTCCATGTAAGGTCATTTAGGTAATTTTATTGTACACTTGAAATGAATAAAATCAAAGTGCCCTTTCCGGCCCAAGTATTATTTTTTAATTTAAAAAGTATTTTAATCATTTTCCTGTATAATTAAATACTAATCCCAATTTCTTTCAAAGTCATTTGTGTTTTGTGGATAAAATTATTATTTTACTATTTCATTTCATAATGCAATAAATTTAGAGCAACAGTAAAAAATAATAATAATATAGTAATTTCACCTAGCCTCTCCGAGATAAAGATTTTTTTAATGTAAAAAAATAATGATTTTACTGTGGTAATTGTTTTTTTAAAAACCCTCCCATAAGAAGGGAGAGTGACAGAGTGTGAAAGGAGGAAGTCCTCTATAATTGAGCTGAGACCGAAGACACCGCTTAACGTTTCCCTCTCCTCAACGCTGAGTAAATTATATTTTAATTCTTTTGTTATTTATTTATTTATTTATTTGTGAGTTATTTTTTGTGGTTTTGAAAATTATGAGAGTCTTTGATGAAAGTTGACTCTAAATCTTTTTTAAGATTCTTAAATTGTCCTTAGGATATATATTAATTGATTAATCTTTTTATGATTGTAGAAATTAATTGCCTGTTTATCTTTATATTTTTGAATTCATTTTTCTTAATAAGAATAATTTTAATGGCAAAAGCTATTTTTTTATTAATATATTAAAATAAAAAATATGATATTTTTTTTACATGCACTCCAATAAAAAATATTTTAACAACTCATTTATATCTTAATATATTTAATATTAATGCTTTAAACCTTTTTAAGAAAATCATTGAGAAAAGTTCAACGGATAAAAAAAATGATTTTTATAATCTATTTCAATGCTTAAATATATGAAAATGAATTATATTTGATAGAAAAATCATTTTAACTTTTCATATAAAGCTGCAATATCATGAGAGAAAAATTAAAAATCATCATTATCATCGTGAAAATACCCTAAAACTATACTGCGCATGAATGATTTATTCATATTAATGTTACATAGATTCATTACTATTTTATATTAAAACTTTAATATTATATTATAAAGTTATTTCAATTATTTAATTATTAAATATTTTTTTTAATTATTCTTTAATCCTCACTATTCTCAATGAACATTGAGCAGATATACCTGTCATTCTTGATTAAACGTAATTCTGCAAAATTCAGCTTGTGAAAACAACCTTCCCTACGAGGAAATTTTGGTTTCTTTCGTACAAAACTGTGTCCGATAGTGTGATTGTGGTTATTTTTTAAATAGCTTTTCATGCCAAAATATATATAAATGATGTTTTTTTATTTTTTAAAAATTATTTTTGACATCAGCACATCAAAATGATTTGAAAACACTAAAAATATATTAATTTGAAGTTAATAAAAAAATAAAAATTTTTCAAATTTTGTCAAAAACGCTTTTGAAACGCAGAAACAAACAGGCCTGTAGAGGTTTTTGAAATCAGAATGTGTGGTGTCAACTGTCAAGAGCCTTCTTCTTGACACCACACATTCTGATTAAAGAAAAAAATATATATGAAATAGAAAAAAGAAACTTCATATAATTAAAGACCGGACGAGGAGTGGGGTGTCCATGCATGTCAAATGTCTCCAATAAGATAGAGAAACTAAATAAGATTGAGTTTGATTTTATGGTAGATATTATGTTTTTTTTTAACTAGCAAAATTAATTGTTTGGTTGCTAACTAAAGCATAATTTTAAAGAGTGAAAGATGTTATTCAACCACATGTACATGTGAGCAACTTGTTTTAGTTTTTGATGAGTTTCTATCTTGGTAATTTCTTTCTCCGTCGATAACTTTTGGAAAAAAAAGGCTAAAGAATCGTTGTTGTAAGACTAAAACACCATTATCTTCTTCCCAAACACTCTTGATATCTTTTTTATATATCGTTCGAAATCCTCGAGGGATCATTAGAGCTGCCTGTCGTGTGTTTCTTTTCTTCTCCAATGTTAAGATTGAAATCCCGAGATCAAACCTCAATTTATTCTCTCTCAACCAAAAACTTTGTGAAAACTGCACAAGAATGATATATGCAGAGAAGAGAAAAGTAAAGCTTGAGAGAAGAAATATGCGTTCTTCTTATTATTCTTCAAGATGATGCGAACACACACACACACACACACACATACTTGGCTTTCAATCAGTTGCAACTGACATTTACCGTTATAACTAATCTTTAATTGCTATAACTAACTTAACTGACTTGAACTACTAATTAGCAGCTATAGACTTTAACTTCATCGTATCTATAATATGCTGTATATTCCAACATCCCCCCTCAAGATGAGAATGAATATTCATCATTCCTATCTTGCTAAGAAGATGATGAAAGTAGAGACAACCGAGAGGTTTGGTGAGAACATCAGCCAATTGAAATCTGGAAGGAATGCAGATGATTTTAATCAAACCCTCATGCAATTTCTCCCTAACAAGATGACAATCGATTTCTATATGTTTAGTTCTTTCATGGTGTACTGGATTTGAGGTAATTTCTGAAGCAGGTTTACTGTTAATGTGCAACAATGCAGCGTGAGAGTGTGGTACATGGAAATCAGCCAGCAAATAAATTAGCCATTAGAGCTCACACGTGGTAATTGCCAAAGCTCTATATTCAGCTTCTGCTGAGGATCTACTGACAGTAGGTTGCTTCTTTGATTTCTAGGATATGAGAGAATCCCCAAGAAAAACTGAAAAACTAGTGACACTCCTTCTAGTGTCAATGCAACCAGCCCAATCACTATCAGAATATGCTTTTAAATGCAAATCAGAATCAACTTTGAGAAATTATCCTTAACCTGGGGTTGCCTTAAGATATCAAAGAACTCTCTCTGCATCTTGCAAGTGCCTTGTACGAGGATTGGACATAAATTGGCTGAGAGCTTAGACTGCATATGATAAGTCTGGTCGTGTGATTGTGAGATACAGAAGTCTGCCAATGAGTTTTCGATAGGATGCAGGATCAGATAATGAAGGACTATTATTCTTATAACCCAATTTTGGCCTATTGGCTTTTTAATTTAATTTTACAGTGTTTAAAATGTAAAATTAAAAGATCAGAGATTTATTTCGATGAAAAGTGTGATTTGTCAACTTGCGTGAAAACTAGGGACTATAATGTACTTTTGTCATTCTATCCTTATCTTTAAGATAATCTTTATCTTCAAGATAATGATAGTTATCTGCTTTCAAATTTAATTCTTAATCAAATTCAAACTTCAAAAAAGAGAATGAGTTTGATTGAAACTTTGTTTCTCACACGTGAAGGGACTCTGACACTATAAATACAGATCTCAGTGATGCAAAAGAGGAAGAGAAGATTAGAGAAAAAAACCCCGAGGTGGAGACAACCCAGGAGAAAACCATTACCAGAAACCTACAAAAAAATAAATAAAAAGACTTAGAAACGAAAAAAAAAGGGGGAGGCGGCCGAATCTTACCCTGTTAACTGCCTCCCCCCTTCAACTTTTTTTCCTTTCTTCCCTGTCTCAATCCCCAGGAGCTACAGCTCCTCATAAAAAAAGAAGAAGCAAATAAAGGCCCGAGATCGTCTTCCTCCCTCCCGGTCACCTTCTTCAGGCTTCTGCCCTCATCTTCAGCATTGGTTCTCATTTCAGAAACAAAGAAGAAAGCAGAATCCCCCTACTGTTTGGCGAGGAGCAGCAGAGACTGGAAAACTGAGAGAGAATAAAAAGGAGAAGGAAAACCAGAAAAATAGAAATATAGAGAGGAGAGAATCAACTAGCCCTCCATCGCCATCATCTTCCTCCACGAGCACCAGCCTCATCTCTGCACCGGGTGATCCATTAATCCGAAGAGACCCTTAACCACCAACAATCATCTTCCCCAGCCACCGTGAGCATGCACCAGCCCCCCATTGAAGCAGCTGCACTGATCTCAGCAACACCTGAAGCCACCATCCTCAACCGCGACAACCCTTACCCTGCCGTTTTTGTTCTCACCAGCGCTGCATCTTCCACAAGCCCAGCACTGCAAGCTTCCTTCTGGCGGCAGCAGCAGCAGCAACATGCAACTCCAGGACAACCATACCATAAAGAACAGCAAGTGGGATTTTCAATCGTGAGCAGTCGGCCACCCTCCATCATCATCTTCGTCTATGTCTTCCAAACAACGCAATAATAGCAAACAACGACATCTCTAGCAGCCGCACGCCCAGGTAAGTTTCCTTCCTTCCTTGCTAAAATAATTAACTGGTTACTATTGCATGCATGCGTGAACCAATCACACATGCATGCAATAGTTGCCAGCCGGGTCACTGGTTTGGACCAGTGACCCGAACCTTTTTTTATAAGTTTTGAGACTGAGCTACATAAATAATTTTTTTTAAAAAAAGAAAAAAAATAGTTGTCGTTTCTTTTAATACAAAATTTTACGGATTTATTCATTGGTGCCAGAGTCAGGAATACCGTACTTTTGGGGTTACATAATATTTACCAACGCCAAAGTTAAAAATATTCGTAGGTGAATATTCACTAATGCCAGAGTCGGGAATATTATAGGATGACCAATAAAAATGGAACACAAACAAACCTTTAGCAATTTGAGATAAAACCAGCAATGCAGCTTGCCTTAGGTAGGACGTTTAAGGGGTGACAATATCTTTCTTTTCGCATAACCAGTCCCGTACCAAAGAATCTCTGTTGACCAATTAGGGTTCCTAGTGACCATTAGACTAGGTGCCGACTCCTTGAACTAGACCATTTCCCCTAAAGAACAAAATATCAGATATCTGTTCCTTTTTCCAATTGAGAGATTAATTTTTTAACGGGTCGCCGCGATGTCCGAGTGTGACAATTATCATGAGCAGTAAGTTTCAAAGTGGATTCCATAGGAAAACTGACTGGTTTAGCACCAGAAAAACCACTATCTGCCAACACATCTAAAACATACTTTCTTTGGCAAAGAACAATGCCTTCAACAGATCTAGCTACTTCAATACCTAGAAAGTATTTCAGCTCTCCCAAATCTTTTATAGGAAAGGATGCACGAAGGAACTGTTTCACTGTAGCTATTTCTGCAAGATCATTGGAAGCTATGATCACATCATCAACATATATTAACACCGTCATAAAGCTGTTTGAAGTTTGTTTGATGAAGAGACTGGGATTTGACTTTGCCTGTATGAAACCGAAGTGTAGTAGAGAAGAAGACAACTTAGAGAACCATTGTCCGGAGGCTTGTTTCAGTTCATATAAGCTCCTTTTGAGTTTACAAACCGGAGGATTATTTGGATTGAAAAAACCTGGTGGCAATTGCATATATACTTCCTCATTTAAGTCTCCATACAAGAAGACATTATCAACATCAAGTTGTTGTAAATGCCATTGTTTAATAGCAGTAATAGAAAGAAGGACTCTAACTGTTGTCATCTTTGCAACAAGAGAATAGGTATCAAAAAAATCAATTCCCTCCTGTTGACTCCCTTAGCTACCAATCTAGCTTTGTACCTTTCAACCTTGCTATCAGCCTGAAATTTCACTCTGTATACCCATTTACAACCAATAGCACATTTGTTTTGAGGTAAAATTACCAGATCCCAAGTTTGGTTTTTCTCAAGAGCTTTAATTTCATTTTTCATGGCATTTTGCCAATAAGGAATAGAGCTGGCTTGTTTGTAAGATGTTGGTTCAAAAACAGATGAAACAACATAAATGAAAGCTTTATATTTAAAAGATAATTTGGAATCGGATAAGAAAGAGAATATAGAGTAGGGCTTATAAGAGAAAGAGCAACTAGAAGATGCTGGATTTGCTGAAGGAATCTGAGCCATATTACCACAATAATATTGCTTTAAGTAATTAGGTGAATGCTTAGCCTTTCAGACCTTCTAAGATTAGGAACATCATTATTTTCAAAGGAAGAAGGTGCAGGAATAGAACTCATTAAAGCTAGATTTTCAGGTGGAATAGAGTTTTGAGGAGCCGATTTAGCTGGGGTACAAGAGATGGAATCATAGGTTTGAGAAAAGTTTGGAAACACAAGAGGTGTATGAACTGTGTCTGTAATAGATGGGAATGCAGATTCATGAAAAACTACATTTTGAGAGAATTTTTAAGAGTTGATAAGTCAAAGACTTTATACCCTTTGATGTGTGGAGCATAACCAAGAAAAATGCATTTCGTGGCTCATGGATGAAATTTACCTCGACTGCTTGTGATTGTGCTAGCAAAGCATAAAAAAAAAACACCTTGAAATAGTCGTAGGTTGGTGATTTCTGAAACAAAACATGATATGATGTTTGATTGTTAAGAATGGATGAAGGAGTGCGATTTATCAGATGAGTGGTTGTAAGAATGCAATCTGTCCAGTAAGTTCATGGAAGTTTGGACTGAAACATGAGAGATCTGGCTATATTCAATAGGTGTTGATGTTTTCTCTCAACCCTTCCATTTTGTTTAGGTGTTTCAACACAAGATAATTGATGAATGATGCCATGCTCTTAGTAAAAGACAGTCAAGACAGGCATATTAAACTCTTGTCCATTTTCTAATATGAGAATCTGAATATTAATATTGAAATGAGTATGAACATAAGCTAGAAAGTTGGTAAGAATAGCTCTAATTTCAGATTTGGATTTCATTAAGAATAACCAAATGAATCTAGTGTAATCATCAACAATGGTAAGGAAGAATCTATAACCAGAGTAAGAAGAAATAGAAAAAGGTCCCAAATATCAATGTGAACTAATTGAAAAGCTCGATTAGATTTATTTTTTGACAGAAGAAAAGGTAGCCTTTTTTTGCTTAGTTAAAGGGCAAATCTCACAGATGGAATTGCTAGTAGCCGTTACTGAAGAATCGAATTTACTCAGGAGATTAATTTTTGATGCTGGAATATGGCCTAAACAAAAAAGCCAAAGATCAGAGGCAAAAATACATGATTTGACTAATGAACTAGGAGGCAAGCATTTATTGTTAGATTGATCAAGAGGTACGCGAAGAAAATAGAGGCCAGATTCAACTGCAACAAGCCCAATCATCCTCCATTTGCTTAGGTTCTGCAGGATACATTTTGTTTGAAGAAAAAAAAATCCAACAGTACTGTCAGCAATTAATCTTGAGACAAAAACAAGATTGACATTGAAGGATGGAACATAAAGGGCATTGTGTAAAATGATATCAGGAGAAAATTTAACAATTCCGGTAAAAACAATTGGAACCGTTTGACCATTTGACAAATGAACTTTGGATTGGATTCTAGGCAAAACAATTGAATAAAAAAAAAGAGTACATATCATATGATTTGTTGCTCCTGTATCAAGAATCCAAGTGAATTGATTCTGTGATGAAGAAATAGTATGACAAGAAAAGAATATACCTGATGCAGACGCATCCTTAGCAGTGGAGTTTAAGTTTGAGTTGGAGATGCTATTCGTAAGACTGAGCAAATTTTGGATTTGCTCTTGAGAGAAAACAATGTTGGGAGTGCCAGAATTTTGCTCTAAGACAACAATATTGTTTGCAGTGGATATCCTTTGAAAATGTTTGCTAATATATGGTGTGGCAACAAATATTTTTCCTCTTGGCCCCTTCCATCCAGGAGGGTATCCAATTAGCTGAAAGCACTTATCAGCAAGGTGTCCTGAATACCGCAATGAGAGCAAATTGCATCAAATTTTCCTTTCTGTTTAGTAAATCAATTGGCATATGTTGGAACTGGTCTGGAGGATTGATTTACATGTTGTTTAGCAACTATTGCTTGTGAATCGATAGAAACACCAACTGCATTTGTCAAGGACCTCTGACTCTCTTCTTGCAAAAGTAAAGAAAAAACTTTGCCCATAAATGGCAAAGGAGATTGAAGCAACAGTTGGCTCGTGACTGCATAATAAGAATCATGAAGACCTATAAGAAATTTCATAACATAATCTGATTGTTGTTGATCCGTCAGATGCTTCAGAATATTGCATGAGCAAGAATCAAGATTTCCATATTTGCAGCTTGGGATTAGACGATAACTGATGTATTCATCCCACAAAGCCTTGAATTCACTAAAGTACTCGATGATGGATTTTGAGTTCTGAGAAATAGAACTTAAAGATTTCTCTAAATAGAAAACCCTTGGTCCATCACTTCTAAGGTATCTAATTCTCAGTTCTTCCCAAATATCGAAAGCTGTTGTGAAGTAAAGAAGACTATTGCGGATATCTTTGGCGATTGAATTCATTAGCCATGAAAAAACAAGATTGTTAGATCTTAGCCAGGCCACACAAAGTGAATGATCAGTGGTGATGGGCTGAATTAGAGAACCATTAACGAATGCAATCTTGTTTTTCACCGTTAAAGCAATTGATATGGATCTACTCCATGCAATGTAATTTTCACTAATGAAGATCTCAAAGACTAGAAGGGCACCATGATTATCAGAAGGATGCAAGTAGTAGCAGCTGGATGAGTCATCAGAAATATTCTAAACAGAGATATTGGATGAATCATTGTGTGCTGTAGAAGCACTATCCTCAAGATGATTAGACATTGTGAAGTTTTGGAAAGATAAAAAAGATGGTGAAAAGAAAGTGTAGACAAATATCTGATTATTAGAAATATAGCTCTGATACCATGTGAAAACTGCATAAGAACACAAGAATGATATATGTAGAGAAGAGAAAAGTAAAGCTTGAGAGAAGAAATATGCGTTCTTTTTATTATTCTTCAAGAAGATGCGAACACACACACACATAAAAAAAAAAAACTTGGCTTTTGATTAGTTGCAACTGGCATTTACTGTTATAACTAATCTTTAACTACTATAACTAACTTAACTGACTTGAACTACTAATTAGTAGCTACAGACTTTAACTCCATCATATCTATAGTATGCTGTGTATTCCAACAAACTTTACCAAAAAAGAGTGAGAAAACCAGACCAAATTCCCCTTATCTTCTTATAAGAACTGTTATCTTTTTCTATTAGATATGTTTGCCTTTTTTCTTCTTCTAACCATTGTCATTTACGATAATAGATCTTGGTAGGTAAACATAGTGAAATAAGTGCACCCTTTTTCAATGAGTTTATTTCATATGTTTTTATTATTATTTCTCATGCTATAATCATCACTTTCTGCTTTGCTATCTATTCAGAATTAAAATCAAAGATTTGTCACCTTATTTTATCTCTTTAAAATCAACAATAAAAATCTATTCTAATTATGGGTTTCTATTGCATATGCATGTGTGTTAATTGCATTATATTCAAACTTTAAACTTTTGATTTATGTCCCTTATTGTTTACTGTGGTAGAGTAAGAAAAAGAACAACCTAGACAATGAATATAAAATAGCTGACAAGGGATTGCTAGATGGGTAATTTTTTTTCTTAAAAAATCCTTTAAGTTTTCAGGCATGTTTACCTTAGATTTCATTCTTTTACAATGATGTTCCTTCTTTAGTCAATTGATAAAGCTAGATGTAGATACTAATTGTTTCAATCTCAATGCTTGTTTAGTTTTAATTTAAAACAACATTTCCTTGATTGTTATTGGAAGTTTTACTAGTATTTCAAACAACATTTCCCTGATTGTTATATGAAGTTTTATTGGTGTTTTAGATGACATTCCCCTGCTTGTTATTTTTTATTTTGCTTAGGGTGCAATATATTTAGTTATCTTTTGCTTACTGCTTCTCTTATCGATAATGCTAATTTGTGCGAACCTTTTGTCTGCTAATTTATGCTAATTTCATGTGACATTTCCCTACTTGTTATAAGAAGTTTTATTGTTTTATTTCTTTTTTTAGGATGCAATACTTTTAGTTGTCTTTAGCTTACTGCTTCGTTTATCTGTTGTACTCATTTGTGCGAACCTTTCCTTCACTAATTTACACTAATTTTAGATGACCTTCCCTTGCTTGTTATAAGAAGTCATTCTGCTATTTTTTCTTTTTGCTTAGGTTGTAATATTTTTTGTTGTATTTAGCTTACTACTTCATTTATTTGTTATGATACTTTGTGTGAACCTTTTCTCTACCTAATATAGTTGTGTCTCTTACCTAACAACAACACTTCTTTAATCAATTGCTGTATATTTTCTTTACCCATAATATCCACTTCTTTATTAGGCATTGTATTCAAGAATAGAACTATTATCAACAATAATTCATACTTCACAAATTTTGAATTAGACAATACAATCAAATATTTTTACGCTTCTAGTTAATGATTATATTACACTTATGACATTAACTACTTAATTGGATTTTTAGAAATAACTTATCAAATAAGAAAATGAAAGGTTATTAAAGTCAAGATAAAACTTATTGGACTAGAGAAAAGTTTCACATTTTCTATGACATATACATAAAAACTATTAAGAAAGAAATGAGATCAAATATTTATTTTGATAAAGCTAGATGAAGATTTGTGATAACTATTTTAAAAAAGCAAACTGATCATGTATTCATCAGATCAGAATTGAAGAATAAATATGATGGAATAAAAAAAGATTAGAGAATATAGAAAACAATAATATCTAAAACTGGACTAAGTTGGAGTGGTGACTTAAAGACAATTTTTACAATATAGTCATAATGACATTATACTGTGATACGTTTCTATGAAAATCTATATATTTTGTTACAGAAAATGTACATTATATATATTTTATATTAATTTAAAGGATTGACATAATGCTTAAAGATATATCATTCTTTCTTTTAGTTTATGGGTTTAAACACTAGGACATCTAGGAAAATTTATTAATATTTTTTTAAATACCAGTCGATTTGGGGTACGTCTATAAGATCAATTGAAGAAAAAAAAGCTAGTCTTGATTGATATGCACACTAACCTGAAAATATTCCTTATTATTTAAATAATTTCTTATATTATTATAAATTTTTTATAACGAGAATCGATATGTTTTTATTATCAGAAAAGATAGCATAAAATAAGATAATGTCCAAAACTATCTTTGAAAAACATTACATAACTCGTACACTTAAAACCAAGCTACATAATTCGTGAACTTTATCTATGCATGTATTTAATAATGTAGTCCATATGTTTTTGTAAAAATGTATATGGGCTGAAAATCTTGATGCCTTTCCGGCTTTTCCAAGCTGACTGACGGAGTTAAATGAACTTTGCATCCTCTATGGCATGGAAACTCGATTGATCTTAGATAGCCAAGCAAGTGCATTCTCTAGTCTGATTCAAAAGTCCAGTCCACCTCTTGTTTTGAGGGAGACGTGACACTAATCTCCATAGCTCTCTTGTTTGCAAGACTTCTTCTTCGTTAGATTCCTTGATCCTTGTTGGTGTTAAAAAATGCAGATGAAATGAGCTTTATTTTCTCTTAGGACTGCTTCAATTCTTGGTCTTCCTTGTTTTCCCAAGGATGAACCGCTACCCAAAATGGAGGAGTGGGTAGCAATACTAGAGGGCGTGAGGCCGTGAGACTGCTTCTAATGTGAGAGACACACACCCTTTCTACAATCCAAATCAAAATGGATGGTACCTGAGAGCTTTAAGTAAAAGTGTTCAAGGACCGAGCTGCCGACGGGCTAGCCTGAGCCTGGAGATATTTCGACAATTTTGGGTACAAATTTTCAGCATGATAGCTCAATCCATAACATGTTTTATTTATCTCTTTTAGTTTTTTTCTAATGTTTTCTGGTGGCCTTAGGTAATACAAAATTTTATTCAATGATATTAGTTCTGGCTAGCAGCGAACTTAGCAATTCCTAGCTCTTGTCTATTGCTGTAATTGGCATGTATGTTGTAATTGCATCTTCATCCATGTAAACAACTAAACAGAAAAAAACAACATCTATAATTCAGTATAAATTGCAACAAAAGAGAATTAAGGGTTTTCTTTCTTCTTACTACTACTTGCGTATCCTTAACATTGCCATGCATGCCCATAAAGACGAACTTCATCTTTTGGAGGGGTTGAGGTCTCAAGAGGCTGCTACCAACAAAATAACCTGCAAAGCAGTTAGCGGATACATACGTGAAGGGGATCTTAGCATCCTCAATTGCCTTTCTCACTATCATTATCTGATCAAATGTCTCCTCCTGGTGCCAGTCCATATTGATCCAGTTGAGACAGCTCATATATCGTACTTAACAACTCATTTGAATGCAGCTCATAATGCTAATTATAGCAACCGATCGATATCGTCTGATAAAAGATTGGCCCATCTGGACCTGTGGATTTTTGCTGGATCCATACCGAATTCTGAAGGCAAGAAACGCTGCCACAATTTAATAGAAGTATGTTGTTGTAGACTCTTAGCTAGTACCCTTTTTTAAAAAAATAGAAAATTGGGAATGCATAGTGGTGACCCATCTTATTGTTATTGATCTGCTTGGTTAGATAACTTTAGGAAACGTACAAATTGTTTATCATAAATTGGAAAAATTCTACAGTAATTACAACTCAATATTGAGCTGGAAAGCCCCACCAATCGAAATGCCTACATATAGGAAGAAAAATCTATGTCAGCAAGGTGGTTATAGAAAAATTTATATCATCGTTGTTTCTTTCTTTCCTTTTAATTTACTGCTGCAAATTAATTTAGCTAATTCTTGCAAATTAATTCGGGTTGATGGCCTCACCCTCCTTCTGACCTCACTCCCAGTCGCAGTCGCACTCACACTTCTACATTTGTTTCTTCAACTTTCAAAACATACTTTGCTTTGCTCTGCAAAACCAAACACCAACACAAACAACAGAACAAATCAAAATTCCATATTTGAATCAAATTCGAATCCAAAGCTCCAATTATTAGGTTCTCAAATATTATATACGAAGCAAAAATAAATAATTTTTTTCAGGACTTTCTAAGATCTTGTTAAATAGATCTAGAATTAAATGTCAAGCTTTCTCTTTCACGACGACCCTAGATCCATGCCTCAACCACTAAAATTGCCATCATAAAAAATCTTCCACACAAGAACCTGCAAGTTACTGTTCATGAGACCTCCAACACCACTAAGAAGAGGAGAGGATGGGTTGCATTATCTCGTTGGTCAATCGCCACTCAGGTCGTCAGCCCACACACATCCATCCACGGTTGCACGTGGTCCGCACGTGGTCCCAACACTATTTTGATAGTCTCCAATAGTTTCTTAGTTGTTCTACCACTATTCTAGCAATCCTTGAGCCTTGATTTCAGTAGATCTTAGACACTCCAAACATCTTGGAAGGTTGATCCATAAACTCAAATTATTTTTTTTGATAAATTGCTAAAATGTTGTGAAACTTGGGACAAAATGCTTATTGTTGTGCATAATATTTGTACTGTTTTGACATTATTGATTTGAATTGATATGTGTTTGTGATTTGAGATGATTTTCATGAATATTGGATTGGATTGGATTGAACATGAATATTATGAGAATTTATTTTGAATAATTGAAATTATCCGTCGGTGATTTTGTCTGTGAAGTCAAGTTTAAATTTTCAATTCGCACGAAAAATCTTAAAAACCCCTCCAAATATTACTAACGACTTTTTCTTCTGTTGATGATTTTATAGGTAAAAGAGAAAACAATCAATAGTAAAAAAGATCATTAATTACCAGCGCCTTGGAATTCTCATTCCGTCGGTGATTCTATTGGGGAACATGTACTACAATCAGAAAGAGCATTAATTGTCAGCGCATTGAAATTCTCATTCGGTTGGTAAAAAAAGCATTAATTATCACCCCCTTCAGAAATGAATAGCTCTTTGAGAAGTGAACATTTCTCATTGCCACATGAATATATTGACGAAAACATTCCGTTGGTATATCAATTTGTAATTAACACTATGAACAGTGCCAATAAGAAGAGGAACAATTCCCGTCACATTGGAATATATTGATAGATACATTCCGTAGATCAGTGGAATACAGTGTCTGATGCCAAATTATATATATATATATATATATTCCCTATCTATCAATCCTCCAAATACTTAAATTCATAGCTGCACGCACAATACAATAACACCAGTTCACATCACAATAATAAAATAAATATTTCCTTGTCATTCAGTAATATATTAACATAATTATCATTACAATGAAGTGAATGTCATCCATAAATGTTATATTATAGTTTATGGCATTACAAATTCATGTTGTGAAAATTAATTAGAATTGTCTTCTTCTTTGTCAATTGACTTGTCTTTATCTCCATCACAATCTTCTATATTGATTTTGTCCCTATTATTATCTTCATCAACTTGTGTATGTCCGCTAGAGATTAAAACATCATTCAATTTCTCAATGTCAACATCAACAAAAATGTTATCGATGATGCAAAAATTTGAATTTTCTTCTAAGTCATTTGATGATGCAACTCGATATGAATAAACTACCTAACTAAGTTGAAAGACATCATTTTCCACAGTTAATTCATCGTTTCTATTTTTAATAACCTCAACATGAACCCCGAGTTTAGTTTTCACTATGCATAACCAATAAATTCTTGAACAATCCTTTCTAAAAAAATAGTATGTGCAACAAAATACATAAACTACAAAAATATGTAAAAAAATAAACATTTAAAAATTATGTTCAAATAAAAAAGGGTAGATTTGCTTATTTAAGGTGAAGAATCCTCAATAAAATTTGAATTAGAACATGGATACTGACAAATCGAGTGTTGTGGTGGCCAAATTTGTTGTGGGAGGTTGAATTATGTTGAGATTGAGGGGAAGAGGGGGAGGGGGGGGGGAGAGGGGGTGGTTGTTTGTTGCAAAAAAATAAAAAATAAAAATGCATAAGGAATAAGGAGAAATGAGGGAGGGGAAGAGGAGAGTTGATTGCCAGGTCATAAGTTGGGCCGTCTTTCTTATGTCAATTCTGGGTCAACCATATTCCTAAAATTAAATATTACTAATGAATTTACCAACAGAATTATTCTATCGAACATTCCATCGGTTATTCTATCAGTAAAAAGTGTCACGTCACCGTACAATTTACTTTTTTAAATCCCACTGTAATATCGTTCGTAATTCTATTGGTATATACCGAGGAATTATTTCTGTCGGTATATTTATGGACAAACTTTACTATCGGGTTAATTATGTCAGTAAAGGCATCGGTAAAAGTTACTTGTCATTGTATTTTTCTGGCTTTTTTATTTCTTTTTTCCCACTATAATTCTCTTGGTAAATACCAACAGAATGTTTCTGTCTGTGTTTACCGATGAATATAACGATGGAAAAGTCTATTGATAAAATTCACGGCAATCTACCGACGAAAAAATTCCATTGGTGTTTTCATTTGTATTTGTCAAATTTCTGGTAGTGAATTAAATAGATTTCAATAAATTAACAATTTAATTTATTATCAATTCAATAATTGATTAATTTATATTTGAAGATCAGGTGCATCGTTTAGCAACAAGTCATGATCCCCTAAATATTAGAAAAGTCATTAGTGGTTTGACTTAACTTTTCAGTGATCGGTTTCTCAGTGTAATTAATATATTTTCATCAATAATATTCCGATTTAATATTAAAGCATGAAGTTGTTTGCCATATTAAATCATGTTTGTTCTCTACATAATAATAATTGATTGTTTAAATAAGACTTGTAACTCTTTTCAAATCTCATTCCACCTTTGCCAAGGATTTCTCAGTCAATAATATTTGAGAACAGATAAAACATTTTTTTTTAATTTACTTAGGGTGATAAATCATCTTTTGATAACTCAAGTACCTTCATATAGTTCATGCTTCACCTAATGTCTGTCCCTTCGTTTTCTCGATTAAGATAACATGTAACGGGATCAAAATATAACATTCTCTATCATAACCCAAATTTTGACTCCTTTTATTTTTATTTTATAAAAATAAAAAAATGATAATAAAAAAATATATGAAATAAGTGAAGAATAAATTGAAATTTGGGTCAAGACAATATAAATTGAAAGTTTTGGGGACTTAATTAAACTTTGGATTAGTTTAATTAATTAAATCAAGAGCTTAATTGAAGAATTGATAAGTTTGAGGACTTAAATGAACTTGAAATTAATTTAATTAATGAAATCAAGGGTTCAATCGAAGAAATACCAAAGTTTAAAGCCATTTAAGGACTGAGTTGAATAATTCAAAAAAAGAACTATCTTGTAAATGGTGCTAAAATTCAGGGGCTTGATTAAAAAATTGCAAAACTCCAATGACCAAATCGAAAATAGCCATTTGAATTGGGAAAACAGAGTCGTTTCAGAAAAAAAACTATTCATTGCCATCTTCGTCAGAAACCGTTTTAGCAGTAAAGGCACTAAAACTGTTTCAGTTATGGGGCACGTCTCACAGCTACTATTCCTCGCCCCCATAATGCATGCCGTTACCAAGCTTCGACCGCATGGCATTCTCTGGCCTTATAAAAGCCAGAGAAAGGCTATGGACAAAAAATGAGGAGAGGGGCCCGAAAACACGAAGAAACGGTGGAGAGAGAAGGAGAACAAAAAAAAAAAACAGAGAGACCACGGACAGGAAAACCAGTAGAGAGAGAAAAAAAGACTACACAGGGAGACACACAGAGACAGGGGACGAACGAACGAAAGAGAGAAACAAAGGGTGAGACCGTTGTACTTCGCCATCAGTAGCAGCTCTAGAGCTCCATCTTCAGAAGCCACTGCACTAGAAACAGGGCACTCCAGGAGAGAAACACAGGGACGAACTGGGGAAGAGAACAAATGAACAGAGGAACGATTGGACAGGGAGAACACGAACAGAGATACAAACACAAAAAATGCAAAAAAAACACAAAAAGCAAAAAAAAAAGATAAGGAAGAATAGAGAAAGAACTGAAGAAGGGAGTAGCATCGACCTGTCAGCTTCACATCGTCTTCGTTGCCAAGCGCCGCTTCGCCTCCAGCTGCACCAGGTAACCTCTTTTGTTTTTCCCCGCTTGCAAAATAATTACTGTCACTGTACAAAGCATGCCTGAGTAATTCATGCATGCAGAGGGACCGGGCTGGTTACTGGCTTGGGCCAGTGACCAAGCCAAGCTTGCTAGGCCTGGCCCAGCCCTGTACAGGCTAGTCAGACCCAGCTTAAAAAAAAAAACAAAATAAAAATAAAAAACATGTGAATCCCTTTTATTTTGATATTTGGCCAAACAAGTCCTTTTTTAATGTAAAAAAATTCCAAAAACATTTGTGGGCCCTTTTGAATTTATTTGGAAGTCCCATGTATTGTTTTTAGGGTATTTCACTATATATTTGATTTATAGATTTTTACTGTAAAATGCAAATCCGGTATTCGATATATATTTTTTTAAAAGATAAAAAATATGTATGCTTTGTTTTAGATTCATTTTATTGATTTATTAACTAGCGCCACAGCTAGTAATACCATAAGTTTGTTTTTATACGTAATATTTACCAACGCCAAAATTAGAAATATTTATAACCGAATATTCCCTGGCACCAGAATCAGGAATATTATAGGCAGACCATCAAAGATAAAACACAACAAACCTTTAGCAATTTAAGATAAAACTAATGATGCAACCTACCTCAGGTAGGATGTTTAAGAGGTGATAATAACTTTATTTTTGCGTAATAAGTCTCGTACCATAGAATCTCTGCTGACTAGTTAGGGTTCCTAGTGACTATAATACTAAGTGACGACTCCTTAAACAAGACTATTTCCCTAAAAGAACAAGATGTCAGAAATCTGTTCTTTTGCGAGAATTTTTTTAAGGGGGCCGCAAGGTCGGGTGCGACACTCTATATAAGATAACTTAATGATTTCAAGTCTAAGCATCACTTACAGAACCATCACATGAGCCTTTTCATATATATAGGTGATCTCTCCATAAATAATTCTCATACGGGTCAGTAATGTACATGTTTTATAACAATCACCTATATATTAGCTCTAAGTATTCCTTATACCTTAGCTTATGAGAACATTTGCTTTATTTCATAAAGGAAAGAACATAATATGTATCAGTCTTTATAGCTCTAATAAACATCAAGTATTTAAAAGAGCATCGACCATGAATATTTAGAAACAATGCTTTGATGCAATAGGAATTCCATAATCATAACAACTTTATAATTTCCTTTGCAAAACATTTTTGTTCCATGAACTTTATCTTTATTTTAGATTCATAAATCAAATATTAGATTCATTAATATAATATTATATGAATATTGAAAATAAATTAAGCCTTTATTAATAATATATATGTATTTATATGAAAATAATTATACCACATATAACCAACTGATTATCTACATAACATATTAAACTAATATCAATACCAATCAATACTCGTTTTTTTTTTCAAATGATTTGTTGTTGACCTCCTTTTTTTTTTTTATCACAATCATTATTTAAAAGATTGACGTTTGATTTGGGTCCTTCAAATTAATGTGATGAAATTAGTGATAAAAATATTCTTAAGTAATGTCGCACATGGACACGTGATATCGGGGTGGTCGTTGGGAGTCACTACCTAGTTGTTTGGTTCAGGATCGCTAGGAAAACCAAGTGTACTGGTTTTATCAGAGATTTAAGGATAAGAGATTGGTTGTAGCTAGAGATATTAACACCCCTAGACTGGTTCCTAACCGATATGATTTTTTCGTGTGAATAAATCCGGTGACGAATAAATCTGGTGTTAAGAATCTATTATGGGTTTGTGTACTCAAATAAATTCTTATGAAAAATAATTTTTGTAATTTGAATATTATGGTGAAAAATAGTTCCAATTAAAATTAATGAATATTTAGAATAACATTGAGAATTTTCTAGTCAAATCTTCATATTCAAATAGTAGCCTCACTTGTAGGTCCAATGTTTTATACCGAAATATTTAACCATTAATTCTCATGAATTAAAATTTTAATTATTGAAATATTAATCAAATTCTCAAGGATTTAGTAAACTAGTTTTTAATTCTCAAAATTCTACCGATATGATTTTTTATATTTTTGAGAGACTTGATCGTATGCAATTAAAACATTTAATTTTTTTTTGAAACATTTTAAAAAATATATAAGAAAATACAAACACATGCACTCTTTTTTTATTATATTTTACTCACACACACTTACAACTACATTTTTACAAATCATCAAAATTCAAAATAATTCAATTAAGCATGTTCAAAAATTCACAAATTAATATCAGAAATTGCTGGGAATTCAAGAACAGTGTTGGGATGCTTGTGTTGTAGGAATAATGGTAGCGCATGGGTCTCAAGCATCACTGCTACTAGCGGTGCGTGAACTCACACGTCGTCGCCAATAAAAACAAGAAAACTGGTGGATCAAAAATATCTTCTTCTTCTCTATCTTCTTGTGCCCATGGTGGCTTTCGCCCGACTTGCAATACAAAGAAAAAAAAAAGGCACAAACAATAGTTTTTACTTTTTTTCTAGAGGTATAAACTACAAGTTCTCAAAAATTGATTTTTTTTATCTTCGAAATGCTTATTTCATCAGTCTCATATTTTAGTATTTTTGACCAAATTGGATTGATTTTGACCATGTCTTTTGCCTCCAAAGAGTCTCATAACTAATGTAATTATTGTTATTGCAAAAATATTGTCAAAAAAATCATTGAGCCAAAAAGTTTGTTAGATGAAGTTTAATAAATATTTTATATTATTATCTAATACCATTTTAAAAAAAATATCATAGTCTAAAAATTTGAATTGTTAAATAAAATTCAATAAATAATTTTATATTACCCATGACAAATAATGATCTGGAAAGCATCCAATTTTGGAAAAGAGGTTTATTGCATGAGATATAGTGAAGTACCAACGTTTTTTTTTCTTTGCTGTAATTGTTTCTGAAATGTTCAAAGGTCATTGATTGCATGTTGTTGACAAAAACAATGGGAACGAAAGACTGATAGACATGGATGATTTAGTGCAAACTAGAAGCTAATTCAAGAAACACATGGATATACACCGTCTTCAAGGAAAAACATGCATGCTTTCACGACCGGTCTGGTTCAGAACATGGTTTTACTTTCCATTGTAGACGATCTTCCCACTTGTCCGTTTACATTGATGACTCAAGTACGTATGTAAAGGCATGTAAAGTTGTAACAAAAATAAAAAAAATATGTTGGAAAAAAGAGAGAGAAGGTTTTGATCTTATTTGAGTTTTTTTTTAATTAATGTGGATGTTCGGTTAGCTAATGTGTATCTCGACTAATTTTATAAATTTTAAAGTTAATAACCATGTAAGTATCGTAACTCTAAAAGAATTCAAACCTATAATTATTAAAAAAACAAATTCAAAACTTAATTAATTTACTATCCTTAAAATTATACAGATAGAGTGAGCTCTCACTCTATCTATTTCTCAAATGAGCGTCCACCAAAATAAAAAAACATCCTATCAATGGCTAGCCAAGTTTGGACTAGGCCTTGGATGTCTTTTCTAACAAATGGACGGGTTATCCATGTCTGTCATCAGAAACTGATTACTGGGTTCTTTAGCCATTCAATATACAAGTATATATGTTGAAAATCTTCTTGACTCCATTGCTATTATGATTTTTTTTTTCTTACTATCCTTTTACAAGTTTTAATATTTTTCCTCCATGCTGAGTAGTTTGAGGTTTACTTGGTATATATCACAAGTTGTTTGAGTATTTCATCTCTTACTCTTAGAAATAAAATTTCCACACTATGATAATTGAGTTTTATATCATTTTAAATAAATATAAGTGTCATTATAATAATAAAAAATTTATGCAATGAAAACTAATTTTTAATTTAATGATAAAATAGTTAGATTGTCAGTTCAATTTATTTTCATAAATATTCTAAATAGTATAATTAAATTTCAATATGTGGTTTAATATTTCATTCTAAATATAAAAATTATAATAAATTATCAATTGAATTCAAATTTGCTTATTAATTGAATTCAATTTAGTATGTGATTTGATTCTAAATAGACTAAAAGCAAAGCATGCCATGCAGGGCTACATATCCACATTGCTACTCCTATGCTGATGCTCCTGCTCGCTCACTACACCACTTATCTTCTCCATCACTTACTTTTCACACTCAACATACTTCTCTCCTTCTGCACTTACTAATTTAAATATTGAAGGGTTTTTTTTTTTTTTGGTCAAATAACTTGTTTTGCTAGAAAACTCATGGGAATCACCACGTACGGCACCAATGGTTAACCTTAGTCACTCCATTAGATAAAGACACAGTCATGAAAAACCAAATCTAATCTAAACTTTTTACGATTTCATCAATAACATTGGTCTATCATCTAAATCTAAATGACCGATGGTGGGCAATCACTCAGTATAAAAAAGGCTGTTTTGTGACCGGACATTGGCAAATGTATATTTACAACATCTTACCTAATTGTTTTTTGAAAGTAATCATGAAATTGAATAAAAAGAGAGAAAGCAATCAAGAAGATAAATGAAGAATTTTTACACGAGAAAGTACTCGTGAAAAAAATTCAAATAGAGAAAGAATTGTAAGAGGATGACAATAAGAAATTAGAGGGAGAAATATAATGAAGCAAAATAAGGGAATGTGAGATGGATAAAAGAGAGGATATGAGAAGGGAAAAAATATTAACTAAACACTCTAAAACAATTACGGTTTTTTTTTGGTGCTTTATTGTTCATATGAAGAATAAGCATCTTAATATATTTTTCTTACATATTTTATAATAATTTCATGTTGTAACTTATGTCATCACTATTTTTGACCCTTTTTCAACATATTTTCAAAAAAATTGGACAAATATATAAAAATACCAAAATTCTCATAAAATACATTTTTGACACGATTTGGCTAATTTATTGTCATTTCATGATTTTTGACTATTTCACGTATTATTTTTGTATTGAATTTTTTTAAATAAAAATATTCAAAAGGAAAGAAGAAAAAAGAGAAAATCATTCCAGTAATTGTTTTAGTGAGTAAAATGTAATTGAAAAAAAGAAAAACCTAATTTAGTTAAAAAATAATAAGTGCAAAGAAAAAAAAGAGAGAGAAAATGAAACTTGTCTTATGCGAGGGAATTTTAAAAATTTGAAAGGTGAAATAACTCTCCAGAAGAATCAAGAAGCCGTAAGAACTCTCCAGAAAAATAAAAACAAATGATAGAAAGGTGGAAGGGTTGAGAATGTTCATCATAGTATAAATAAACATACACACCT
>Ga0325404_1000834_pt1 | contig 31717 bp, 15 predicted proteins | sample PopdelMetagenome_18_FD_205664 | JGI IMG/M metagenome (GOLD analysis project Ga0325404, IMG submission 205664) | Populus deltoides microbial communities from Bellville, Georgia, United States - Xylem-Control-R1 | ecosystem: Host-associated > Plants > Phyllosphere > Stem > Wood/Secondary xylem...
CAATTTTAGAATTTAATTAAAGATTTTAACAACCTTAATTGAAACCATGATATCACATCCTCATAATGGTGAATTTCTATTGTACTTTCACTTTTGAATGAGAATACTACGAGGAGAGTTGAGGTAGATGATGAAGCATAATTCATAAGAAAGCATCAAAGATTTGGAGGATATCATCCCATCACTTTTACGGGCTAGACAAGGATTCTACTACAGCCACCTTTAAGAGCATCATACCTAGCTACGTTGCATCCCAAATTCTAAACTCTAGTAATTAGATACTGTTTTAGAACAAAATAAAAATAAAAATAGTGGGAATAAAGGGGACATATTTTCATGTATTTTTTGTTTTTAAAATAAAAAAATTCATTATAAAACTATTCCCAATATATATTTATTTTATATTATTATCTCTTTAACAAAATATGATTTTATCTCTTCTATATATGTTTGTTTTGTTCTGGGATATTAATCAAATATAACCTAAGAAACTAGAGAAAATATAATATTTAAGTACTTAATATGATTTGGGAGCCTCACTCACATGAAATCTATTACATTTTTTTTGTCTTCCAAAGTTAAAATGGCCATTTAATATTTTTTAAAAAACGTTGATAGGCAGTGGAGGAATGGTAAATGTGTTCATGAAAAAAGAAAAAAAAAAAAAAAAAAAAAAAAGAGGATAGCTAAGCTAGGCTAGAGCAACCTTGTCCATGTTCCTTTCATTTGGCAGAAGAGGGCACTTATAAATCTTTTGCTTACGTCAGCAACTTTTAGCATAAAGTCACTCATAGTGTTTGGGTGAATAATGTAAGTGGGGGACATACTTTGCATAATTGTATGAATTGATAGTACTGAAATGTGGTAAAGAAAAAAAAAAAAAACGCTTCCATTGTAATATCATTTTGACCTATGATAATTATAATTAATTAAGCATAATCCATTATTTTTTATTAAACTTGACTTTATTTAAGGTTCAGATCACAAGTTAAATTAGATTAATTTATTTAATTTTTTAATAATTAACTTGAAGTTGACTTGATTTATTAGCTAAACCGGGATAGTTTTTATAACCATGCTTCGTATATTACACGTATTACAAATGGTTTTGTAGACCTAGTATTGAGAGATAAATAATATGAAAAAGAAAGTGATTATTTTTTCATTGATTTTACATTTATTATGCTATTCATATAAAACTTAACTAATTATCAATATAAATTTCTAGAAAAAAAATGATATTTGAAAATCATTACAAAATACAAAATATTAGAGCATGTCTGGCTAGCTAGTTTACATGATTCATATCATATTTGTGAAGTGATGACACTGAGAAAAGTCTCGTAACAAACTCAAGTTAATAATTAATAACAACAATTTGAATTAAAATAAATTGACTCAGAAAGACCTAATTGAAAAAAAATATAAAAGATATTTCTTTGGGCATATTTGAGGTTGCCTGAGCCTCCATCAAAATATATTTGAGGTCGTCCAATTCTCCAAATGACTTAATAAAAAGTCTGAATAAATTTTTCCATGATTTTCTTATAATCCCAAAATTCTACTTAGCTGATACTTAAATAGAAAAGAAATTAAAATAAATTAAAATTAAAATTTAAAAGATTCTAATATAATAACTTTGAATTTAAATAAGAATAAATCAAGGCTAGGAGTAAATATTGTTCATGTATCAATGATTAACTTTGAATTTAAATAGGAGTAATTCTTGCTAAGTGTCAAGCCTAGGATCGTTATAAGTCTCGAGCATGTCTGCATATTGAACTATCATGAAAGAAAAAGTTTCGCACATCCTTTCCCTTAAAAGTCTATAGTAAGGCTATCAAAAATATTTTTTTAATATGATATAAAAAATATAATATAAATTTAAATCGTAGAACTATAAATAAATTTTTTTAACTAGTTATATAAATAATTTTAGTTAAGTAGTAAATACAGTATAATACAATTAAAATAAAAGTGAAATAAACAATATAACAATTCAGGTACTTTAAAACACATAATTAAAATAAAAACAATTAAGTTTTAGAGATTTAAATTGATTTCAATCATGATACAATCAGGTTAGCTTTAACAATAAAAAGTGATCGGAGGGAGGAAGTATAACAAGATATTTAGATATAATTCATTCATATAAAAATAGAATTAAAATTTTAAAGACTAGAGAGAGAATACGGATTAAAATATAAGAATAACTTGACAAGTTTGTTTTAATATTAGTTTATATTCTGAATCTACTAGCAAGTAAGTAGGCACAACAACAAAACACAAACTAATTGACATTTATAAGAACATCTAAAAAGTATAGTAGTCAATTAATTAACAAAATTAAGAAACCACATAAACAAAAAAGAAAAACTTGCATCCCAACTCACCAGCAACAACCTGTAGATTTGTTTTTTACCGAGCTTGTCAAGTGGTTTGAGAGAGTGAGAGAGAGAGAGAGAGAGGAGCAGGCTATGTTATTTTTTTTTGGGTTTAATTCGGTAGAAATGAGAGTTAATTAAGGTAGTATATGTAATCTATCAAAACTTGTAAAATCAGTGTAAAATTGTGAGTTTGCATGATTTTACCGAGTTTATCCAAGTCGAGTATGATATTATTAATTTTTGAGTTTTAATCTAATTTTATATGTCAAATACAAATTAACTCATAAATCTTATGACTTTACAAGTCGTAATTTTGACAACCTTAATCTCTAGCATATGAAAAATGAGTGGATTGCAATATATTCAAAGCTTATGTGTGCGCACACAATCTAGTTGGATATAAATTTGTCCAAATATATATGTTTTTATTCGAGTTCTTTCACTTATCTTATCTTAAGATGGGATACATGTTTTGATTAAAAAAATTCTTTTTTTCTATACAATTATAGAATTCAAACCTAATAATATATATGTTGTTATTATATTATTTGTGTTGAAAATATTTCAAAATAGTTTTTTTTAATTTTTAATAACATCACATTAAAATAACCGAAAAACAATAAATTTTAATATTCTAAACACACTCTTGAAATCACCACCGCACTCTCGAAACTCATTACATCTAGAAAAAGATTAAAGCCTAATTTTCTAAACAAGGAAATTTGGAGATTGGAGCAAATAAAATAATAAAAAAGCATCAAAATCATGATCGCAATATGCAGATACATGGAATCTGAATTAAAATGATGATGCAGAAAGTTTGAGGCCCCACATGATCCTAAAACCCAACCTTCATTTGCTTGCAATGTAGCTAGCGCATCTTTTATTGATTGATGGAAAAGCTCCACTCAACTGCCTTCAAAGGGAGCCACATTTTTAGCCCCCCCCCCCTTTTTATCCTTCTTTCTGGATTCCATTTCGTATAGTTGACATCACACTAATTCTAAACCTTATAATGTTGGGTTTCTTATGCTTAAGATGGTGGTCTACTCGAGTTCATGGTTTACTTGTGAATCCAAGATTTGGAGGGAGCATCCATATCAAAATGATTCTTCTCATTGACCAATTTTCCATTAAAGATCCCCCACTAACCCTTAATTCATGCAAACTATATATTGTACATATCCTTACATCCCCCCTTTTTTTCAAGAAGACGGGGCGGAATCAATACATTAATAGAGGGTATTTTTATAACACCTCGAAAATCAGCGGGTCGACTCAAAATCTAGCCCAGATCAGATTTATAAAAAATATAAAAGTTACTCACTCCATCAGAAATTTAAATTTGCCCGTTTAAAATTTATTGATATTTTTTCATTGATTTTTTTAAATACTTTGTTAGATAACATAGCCGTTCCATGAATTATACTTTATGCAAAGTCAACATGCGTGATCCGTTATCCAAGACCTTGAGCCAGTCAACCCTGAGACAGGTTTAGTAGCTAAGGGCGTATCTATTTTGTGGTGCAAATTAATCTTCGGATTAATTTCCTAACCTAGTACACATAGGATAAGAGGAGTGGTCCCTTGCATTTAAGGAACCGAATGGTCAGTGTCATGAAACATAATATCAAAGGTTGTCGTTAATTAGCTCAACAACCAGTAATGGAAGATCACCAAAATCTTCAAATCTCACTTGAAAAATGAAAACTCTACAAGAATCCCTATCTCCCTTACCTGCCTTGGCCTCTCATTCAAAGGATGAGAGTGAATTCGACAGACAGATTATTTTGTGGCTCCATGTTCTATATAAATCATAATCAACAAGTACTAATTAAGATAATTATAGCCTATGCAATATATCCTTTTTAAGAAAATGAAGAAATTAGTCTAAATCTCCGTGGACATTAATTTTAAATAAACTACGTAAAAATATGCAAAATGGGAATTGTATTGATGGTTGTCATCAAACCTCTCAAATCCTTTTGGATTGAATTAACAAATATATATATTTAAAAAAGAATCAAAATATTTTTTTAAAATTATTTTATTTTATTTGTAATATCAGTACATTAAAAAATAATCAATTTGATATTTTTTAAATAAAATATATCAAAAAATAGAAGCAACCGTGCTCGAAACATCTTAAGAGTTATAGGTGAATATTAATATCCACAAAACCTAGAAGATTTTACCTCAACAAAGTAATGTTGTAGACTTTGTCGTGTATATATATACTGTCACCTTCTCATTCTTTAATTAGGACACGATTTCATGAATCCTGTCATAGTAGTTTACGTGGTCTGCACGATCTGGTGTGGCTGTTGTGTGTTTGGTGGGAGTTAGGTTAAGGTTCTTGTTGGCTTTTATTATACAGTGACAATTCATGCTGAATTTTATAAGGGAGATTGCAGTTAAAATGTTTTTTATTTAAAAATATATTAAAATAATATTTTTTTTATTTTTTAAAAATTATTTTTAAAATTAGCACATCAAAACAATATAAAAATATAAAAAAATTATAATTTTCACTGTGTTTCTAAATATACTGGCCATAAAAATATAGATGTAAGACCATGTAAGGACTGACGAGCTTGATTCGATCCGCGTCCTACTTTAAAACTTGGATGATAATGTGTTACCACATATGTATTTACCACCCAATTTCGAGAAGTTTCTTTCTTTCTCTTTGCTGCTGTGAGATAAAAGTTTGATTGAACTAAAAAGGACCCACTTCAAGTTCATCCTAATCTTCATCAATCATGGAGTTTTCCCTACTTTTGTTGATGTTCCTTTCTTTCTTTTCTCAATAATTGGATAAGCAAACCTAAGCTGTGAAGTTTTGACAAACGAAAAGTGTAGTTTTTATCGGAAAAAAATTAAAAATCATAACTTTTTCTTGAATTTGAATTTCATCATAGTTTAATATGAAAAACATATAAAAATCAATCAACTTTTAAACTAAAAGCATCTCCAACAATACTATAACACAATGACAAATGGAGTCCAAGAGAAGAGAGAGATGATGCAGGGGTTGACTGTAATTTTTCTCTTGAACTACAGAAATGTAGGGAAGTCAAGCAAGAGGCCTTGGAACACACATAGGCGGAGGGTCCCATAAATAGGAATTCACTGTATGTAGATGCCAGAACATAGCATGTTTAAGAATCAAAGCGACCTCTGCTGGCTGTTATTTTATCCGTAGTGGTGTTATAACTTGTAACTGCCAACAATCAAAGCACTGTCGGTTGTGTTATCTTAAATTCGCTCCTTTATTTTAATATTTGCCTCGATTTTACAAAGCTATGGCCACCCTTTCTTAAATCTAAAGTCTATTGGTCGATTTCACTTTGCTTGTGTATTTATATCACTATTCTCCTATGGTTATTAGCCTTTGGCTTCTCCTAGCTATCATAGATTGCCAATTTACATGGTAGGAGAACTAGTTTTGAACCACCCCCATTTGATAATTTCCTCATATTCAATGCTTTGCTAATTGATTTCTTGCTTTTCTTTTATTTTCTCCAATGAGGAGTGACGGGAGGATGTTGTCGTTGGGACCTCGGTTTTGGGGGGAGTTTTCTAGTTTTCTTGTTTCATGGTTCAATAAAGGAAGGTTTGTTGTTAGTTTGTTTCAAGTTCCTATGAAAATGCCACTGAAGAAGGTGAATCTTGGTTCAAGAGTTCAAGAGATTGTGGAGGAGGAGGAGGAGGAGGAGGAGGAGGAGCCTTCTCTTCTGGATTTGCCTGAGTTGGCTTTGGAACGCATCCTCGAGAGGCTTTCACCTGCTGGATTGTGCAGCATGGCTGGAGTTTGTAGCTCTTTAAGGGATAGGTGTAGAAGTGATCACTTATGGGAGAAACACTTGAAGCAGAAATGGGGTAGAGTGATCGGTGAGTCTGCTTATAAGGAATGGCAATGGCATATAGCCTCAAGTAAGAGGCCGAGCCTTTTAGATCAAAGAAATCAAAAGGGTTTCATGGGATCTCTTATTAGTATGTGGCCTTTTTGTTGGTTTAGACCCAAGTGTGAAAGTAGAAGCAAGCCAACAACTTGTTTACCAGTTGATTCAATCATGGCTTTGTATCTCTCTCTTGAAAGTGGCAAGTTCTCGTTTCCAGCTCAGGTTTATAACCGTGAGGTAAGGGTTGCAAAAGACCTATTCTTGGTATCAATTTTGCATCTTCAAATTCCTGATATCAATTTCTCTTAATTAATTTTGTTTTTGGCAAATCCAATGAGATTTTGTTCATGTCTGGTTTCAGAACGGACATGTTGGATTTATGCTGTCATGTTATGATGCACAACTCAGCTATGATTCCAAGACAGACACCTTTCAGGCAAGGTATGGAAAGAGAGAACTCGGAATCTGAAACGTTGTATCTGTTGTAATGAGCCTTAAATCAGCATTTGGAGATTTTAACCTATGCCAAACCTTTTCCTACACATTGAATTATAGCTGTTAATATAGCTGGAAAAATCTTAGTTCTAGAAGAGAAGTAATCTATGCTGAAATTGTTCATTCCTACTTGATCAGATCATCTGCAAGACAGGGTCCTGTGCTGAAATCATAGTGTATTTTTTAATTGTAGGTATTCTCCTTTTGCGCGGCAAACAATAGAGCAAAGCATACACTGGGAAAGGCTAAGAGCACCACCAGTTGATACTCCTGCACATGTTCTTCATACTTCTGATTGTTTGAATGACTTGAAACCCGGTGATCACATCGAGATCCAATGGAGGAGAAGCAAAGAATTCCCTTATGGTATGCTCTCAATCCTAAAATTTACCGCCTTCGGAATCGATCGATCGAGTTTCTACCTTCTACATTATTTTTCTAGATCCATGTTTCAACCCCTTTTTGAGATTTTTGGAATATCTGCAAAATTTTCTACCTGTAGTTTCTGCATCTGAGTTTCTGTCTTCATGTTTTGGTCATGAAATCCTGTGTTTGTGGATATCATTGAAATGATCTTTTGCTAAATGAGCAGGTTGGTGGTATGCTGTTGTGGGGCATCAGGAATTATGTGATGGGAATGAGAATCGATGCCGTTGTCTACACAACGGTGAGTAACTCACCACAGACTGCAAAATTATCCTTTTATCAATCTTTTTCCCCCCTCTGACATGGAAAAACCTACTCTTATCATTTTTTAAGTGACAGAACTAGCCTGGAGCGTGAGAAACTACTATGTCTACGTACTTTTTTTTTTTGTTGCTTTCGTCCTGTTTAATAAAGAACAAATGCTTTAAGAATTAAATATCTTTCTTATTCTCGCTATGTTGGGAGCTTGTCCTGTCATTACTTAACTTTGTCTGGCAAGTGAGCTTGAGTGGTTCAGGCTAGCTCAACACCAGTTAGGCCACTTCTAAAATGTTCACTTTTCTTCCAAAGTGAGCGACAAAACATGTGCATGATGCATTATCGATTCCCCACTTTCTTCATTAACTTTAATGGCTCACCCCTTCACCCATCAATCTCTATCCAGCATCTTTTCTTGATGAATTCAAGAAGCCAATTCAACAATGACATATCATAGATCGAATTACGCAATCCAAAATATGCTGCAGAACCAACGAGCATAGCAAACAAAAACAGCTGGTCTTTGATATGCAGACAACATCAACACATGAAACAGACCTTTCAAGTGGAATAAAACTTATCAGCATTATCAATTAATCCAAGGACTCACTTAGTCATAGATCTTGTTGGAAGCAGAGGATGCAAATTTAAAGACATAATTAAGTATGATGGCACTACTACAGCCCTGGTTAGTTGTCATAATTGTGTCTAGCTTATAGTTAGTTCTGGCTCACTGAACAAATTGCTGCTCAGAAAGCAAGAGCGAGGCACATCACGCTGACATCTTGCTGTGTACCTAGTTTAATGAACCCCATAGAAGGGTGCATGTGAATCTGAATATTTTGGTTTCTTTACATGTTGATGCCATTCATGTGTGCAGCATCTTTTACTTTAGGCACACATATCATGTTGCAGCACTTGCTTTATTTGCTAACATGAAATCTTGCTGACAGATACAGTAGTACTGGAGTTCAGGCAATACACTCCTGGATCTCGATGGAGACAGACGATAATAAACAGGAAGGACCACAGGGAAGTAGGAAACGAAGCTGATGGTTTTTATGGAGGAATTAGAAAGCTTTGCAAGGCTGAAGAAATCTCAAAATGGAAGCAGCTATGGCCGAACCAAATCGTCGATTAGTATGGTTTTTACGGACCCTTTCCCTTCCACTCTCACAACATCCCCGTGTACATAGCTCCCTTCTATTTTACTCTCTTGGTTTATGATTTAGAGAGTTCAAAGTCATAGAAATGCTCCTAGAAAGTTGAACGTTAGGCTTCGGAGTTTTTGCGAAGCTTGCCACGGCCTAAGAATAGTAGTGTAGCCTTATGTGTATAATAATTTTGTAAGGAATATATATAAACACATCACTAATGAGTCTTGTGCAGGGAAAATATGATCAGTTTTCTGTTCTCAGTTGATACATTTCTGAGTCTTCAGCAGTTAGTTCATTTTGAAAGCACAGCAATTTTCAACTTTCATGCACCGTTATAAAACCAGCTGACCTGGCGACTCAGACCTAGGACCCAAATCAGTATGGGTTGAAGAAAAAGGAGGGACGAACATGACCCGGGTAAAACCCAGTCAAATCTCCTAACATGCATGTAACCCATGTCTTGCTACAATTCAAGTTTTAAAACTATGCTTTTATGTAATATATTTTAGATTATGCTTCTTATGACTCAAATAATTACATTAAATTAGTGCCAGATGTCAAGGCGTGGCGCGACGTCGAGAATAGCGGGTCTGCCTCCTGAAAGGTGTGTTGAAAATAAAGTTTGAGGGTAATCATAAAATTATAACTATAAGTTCAGAACTCGTTACATAGTAGTATAGTTATGAGAAAACCTATGGTATGCGAGAGTGAGTAACGGACTGGTTATGTAAAAAAAAGACGCATCACCCCCACTGCACTCCACCTAAAGTAAGCTACATTATTGTTTGATTGTTTTTCTAGGTTGTGTTTCTATTCATTGGTCTTTTTCTAAGGTTTAAAGTGGATCTTTCTTCATGAGAGAGTCTCTACCTTATTTGGTGAAATCCTAACCGTTCTAAGGTCTAAATTTTAGCATCGCATTTATTTTCTAAATATAACTAATTCCTAACATTCTGAATAAAATAATTGTTATAGTTTTTTGTATTTTAACTAAACTCTAATGAATAATCAAAAACTGGTTACAATATCTATTTTTGTATTTTTTTAAAATATGATAAAAATGTAATTTTATCTTTTTTTGAAAATATACATGAAAAACTTTTAGAATTTGACTGTATGCACGAAAACAAAATATTTTTTGTGTTTTTTTTTAGTTTTTGATTTTTGTTTTTAAAAGTTTCTTTCAATTGCATCTTTTATGGTCTAAATATATGAAATTAAGCTTCAAATTAAAACAAGGAGAAAATACATGGCTCACCTAAAATTCATGATAATTTTTATTTAAGTTTAAAAGTTTATTTTATTTATTTTTCAATTCTTGAGTTAGAGAAAGGCAAAAAAAAGTTGCTGAAAAATAGCGAAAGCGAAAGAAAATAGCTGGTTGTTGCAATATCAACAACACAAATTGTCAAACTTGGTGTTAACAAGTTTCATCAAATGAGGAGAATTTGATGGTGATGGGTTTTTTCTTGTAAACATATTTAAAAAAAGAATCGAGTTCCATTTTGATTTTTTTGGTTCGATTGATTTTGATTTTATTGGGTAATTTTAGGGTATTTTGAGACTAGTAGGTAGTTTAGAAAAACTTTTGTGGTGTTTATTAGGTGTGTGTGTGTGTGTTTTTTTAATATATAAAAATGGGTTGAAAAATAAATTTTCAATCCAAAAAACCTTATCTCATGATTTTGCAACCATCACGATAATGGATGAATTCTAAGTTGGGCACAGTAAGCGACCTGACATCCGCTCCAACTTTTTTCCCCTTTCAATTGCCTTTTTTTATAGTCTAATTATATGAAATTAAGCTCCAAATTGAAACATGAGAAAATACATGGCTTGCTCTAAATTCATGACAATTTTTATTTTGATCAAAAAGTTTATTCAACAAGGAAAGTTTGATGGTAGTTGATTTTTGTAACAGCCCGACCCAACTTGCCATATATTGTTCGCTTTGGGCCTTACTGCCCTCATGATTTTGTTCCTGGTGACACGAGTCCACTTTTGAGCCTGACACCCCAAAACGCGTATGACAAGTTAACAATCAGCACTCTTAATAAGACCAGCTACCACTCCATCACCCTTCGATGTGGAATATTACAATTTTCCCTATAAACATGTCAGAAAAAAGAGATCAAGTTCCGTTTTGATTTTTTTGGTTCAATTGATATTGATTTTTTTGGGAGATTTTAGGGGTATTTTAAGATTAATAGGTAGTTCAAGAAGATTTTTATGATGTTTATTAGATATATTTGGGGTGACAATGGTTTGAAAATGGATTAAACCCAAAAGCCCCACCTTACAATATTTTTACAACCACAATGGTGGCTAGATTCTGAGTAGGTCATCGTAGATGACTTTTTTTTTTTTTAATAAGGGGCTTATAAAAGAGAAAAAAATAGGGATGGTTTTTTTTAAGGTCTTGGCCTAGCATTTTTTTTAATAAAAAAGGTTAAATGATGAGTTTTTATTGATTTTTTTAATTGTTTCTTGCTTTAATTTTATTTTTAATATTATATTGATTTTGAATTAGTCTTTTTTTATTATATAATTAAAATAAAAGGTATTATTAAATTTATTGGAGTCAACAATCCAAGTTATGGATTTGATGAGTTAACTCAGATTGATCAAAATTGATCTGATATATTATTATCTAGATTTAAATTTTTTTTGTCAACTTCAAGTTTTTTTTTTAAATCTAATTATTTTTTACTGATCGTCTAGGTTGTCTAAACCAGATCCACGTGTTTAGGATTTTTTAAGGCCTTTATACGCTTGGCAATTTAGGCTCGCATGCTTGACCTAACTTTTTTTTTTTTGAAAAAAATCCTTTAATATTGGGGTTTTGATGAATTTTTATTTTATTTTTATTTTTTATTTTATCTTTTAATATCAAGTTGATTTTGAATTGATCTTTATTTTTTTATAATATGATTAAAAAAACATATTATTGAACCCATTAGAATCCATAACCCAGATCATAAATTAGGCGAGTTAACCGGGGTCAACTAAAATCAATCTAATAAGTCATTGTCTCAATATTAAAAAGAAAAAAAGGTGCAAAATTCAATTTTTTTAAGTGAAATATTTTTTAACAGTCGTTTAGGTTGCCTTTAAACTCGCATGTTTAGTCTTTGTTTTTTATGTTATTTTTTTATATTCTATTTTGTTTTTATATCCATCAAATTAACTATATTATATTAAAAAAACTTCCACATCATTTAATATTAGAAACTACTCGAATTAAAAATTTCTAAATTTTACTTGTTAGATGAGTTTAATAACAATATAAAAAATTCTTCATAACTTATATATTTTCTTCTATATTAAATGTTTTTTTAATCCAACGTATAGCAATAAGTAAACTAGTTGTTTTCTCCTAAAATTGGTATTAAATAACAGAGTTGGGAAAAAATATCATTGCATTGCTCAAAAATAAGTGAAAAACACTAAAAAAAAAATTCTTTAAAATACATTTTTATAAGAAAATTTCAATAGATTTATATTAAACTTATATATTTTCTTGTATATTAAATTTTTTTTAATCCAACGTATAGCAATAAGTAAACTAGTTGTTTTCTCCTAAAATTGGTATTAAATTACAGAGTTGGGAAAAAATATCATTGCATTGCTTAAAAATAAATGAAAAACACTAAAAAAAAAAATCTTTAAAATACATTTTTATAAGAAAATTTCAATAGATTTATATTAAACTTATATGTTTTCTTATATATTAAATGTGTTTTTAATCCAACATATAGCAATAAATAAACTAGTTGTTTTCTCCTAAAATTAATATTAAATAACCGAGTCGGGAAAAAATATCATTGCTTAAAAATAAGTGAGAAACACTAAAAAAAAAAATCTTTAAAATACATTTTTATAAGAAAATTTCAATAGATTTATATCCTCTAAAAAAAAGAAAAGAAAAGAAAATTATCTGAGATAAAAAAAACCTTGACTCCAAAATCCAAAAAAAAAAAAAAAAAAAATATAATCGCACACTTCCATTTCATTCTAACTCTCAATTTTCCATCTACCACCAGCCTCCTTCTCCTCTTCAAACTCAAAAAAGTTTTGTAATTTAGACCCTAACGAAAACTTAGAAATTAGTAGAAAGCTCGTCGTCGTCGTCGTCGTCGTGGCCTGGTCCCCCCCTCCTTGACTCAGAAAGATGAACGGCGGCCCATCTGGTTTCAGTGCGTAAAACCCATTAACCCCCTTTTTTTTCATTTTCTTTTCCTTTTCCTTTTCCTTTTCCTTTTCGTTGATGTTGATATTGATTTGTTTATAAATTTTGTGATTTTTTGTGTGTGTGGGGGTTTGGGGACAAATAGACAATGCACCAGTTACAAGAATATGTGTTATTGCAAGCGCTATCTTTAGCGTTTTCTTGGGGATCAAAGGTGGCTCTAACAAGCTTGGATTATCGTATCAGGTAGCTTTACTTTTGTTTTTTGGCGTGGTTTTTTTGTGGGTTTTTCGTTAGTGGTAGATTGATCGAATCAGGATAAGAAATTCTATTTTGTTTCTCGAAAAGATTGTTGGGTTTCCGTTTTTTTAATTTAATATATTTAGTTTAGTTGTTAATTATCCGTGTTTTGATAATTTCTTTCTGAGCTTGAATTTGAGGTTAGAATTGGGTTGCTTAGAAGGAAATACTAGAATTAAGTAGGTTGCTTGATGGGCGTTGAAAAGCGAGGGAAGGAGATTGTAGAGTAGAAGTAGAGATAAATGGGATGATAGAGCATGTAGTTGGGCAGGGAATCTTGTGGGTTCAGTTTGCTTTGTGGAATGTTGTTGATTTGGGAGTTGTTGTATTGGAGATGGTTGGCTGTACAAGCTGAAACTTTTTGAAAATGACAGTGCGATCAGATGAAATGTCTGAGGAGTCAGCTCAGGAGTAGTGTGAGATTAGGAGCTCGATTTTGTAAAATCCTTTGTGATGATTACTTGTATTGAAGTTGAAGATTGACTTGAGTAGGGGTTTACTGGGCGCCTGTGGCAGAGATTTTTTTTATTTCTGGAGGGAGGGACTGTGTACACTTGGGAGACTGAGGCATCTGTTTGGAGCAATGCACTGTGACATCATGATTTTAAACGATAGGTTACATCATGATTTCACTACATAGATGACTGTTGAATTGCTGACCTCAAAGTATTATATTCTGATGTTTCTTGTGTAGTGTAATCCTTGAATTTAAAACTGGAATGCACCTTATGAAATTTATTTTTCCTTATTGCAGGATATTTTCAGGAATCCACGTCTCTGGAAGTTAGTTTTGTCAGTTTTTGCCTTTTCATCTACACCAGAAATGATGTTTGGGCTATATCTTCTTTACTACTTCAGGGTCTTTGAGAGACAGATTGGTTCCAACAAGTACTCTGTGAGTTTTTTTCAAGCCTGATTTGCTCATTAATTTTTGGGGCTTGGGATATGAGACAAATTTTCCAAATTGACATTACAAATATTGCTACACTCAGAGATTCTGCATGTCTTCATAATTCTCTGTGCTGTTACCTGTTACCGTTTTTTAATGAAAAATTTACCCAGTTAAGAAACACGTGTTTGTTAAGTGGAGGTCTGTTTCTTTGATCAATCACAGTATGAATTTTTTTCTTTATATTATCTTAATGTTTTTTTTTTCTTATTTCTTTTTTTGCTGCTTAGCTTATGATTTGGTTCTCTATTTGCTAATCAAGATTGGATATCAGAAAGAAACTTAATCTGATTGTATTTTAGTGTGTGCTTTTATTTTTCATTGTTCTTCTCCCTTTTGTATTCTTTTAAATATTGAAAATCAGCCCACATTATGCAGGTCTTTATTTTGTTCTCTGTGATAGTCTCTTTGCTCTTTGAGGTCTTTGCTGTCACACTCCTTCAAGGTATGACCTGTATCCGTGGTCCATTACATTGCTATTTCTCATAGTGCTTTTTCATCAATCTCTTAAACAATGTTTCATATCCCCAAACTGTTAATGAAAATCAATTTCAATTTTGTGGTGGTCATTAGTTTTTAGTTTAGGCTAAATTCTTTATCCCCCTCCCTCTTCCTCCAGTGGGTGTGCTCTGTTTTTCTCTTGGAGAGGCCTCACCTCATAAATGATGGAAGTTGTTGGACTGTTTGCATTGTATAAATTAGATGAGCCTCTACTCCTCTTCTTTTCCACCTTTATTTTCAGCATCCGATCTAGACCATCTCGGGGAGGGCTTATCCATCCCAAACCTTCTTCTGAACTGCTTGAGCACATACTGCTGGATTTTTAATTGGAAATGCACTACTGAGCTGATGATTAGCATCTATTTTCTGTACCTAGTTATATTTTACATCCTCAAGTATATGACTGACGCAGGACAGCTTAGGGTGGCTGTTTTGGATCTGAGTTTAGAGGCTGTTTAGGTCTGTGTTGATGTTGATTTCTGCTGGGAATTGTAGAAATTATTAGTTATGCTAATAGGGTTTCTAGGAGTCACACCTATAGGATAGAAAAACCTAAGCTTCACACCTAGGGTTCTCATGAGTTACACTTAAGGGAGATTGATTAACAAATCCAAAGGCCTATTGCTAGAATTTTATTCTTAAACTGTAATTAAAATACTGAAAGACTTCAGAACCTTATATAGAGATGCTAGTGCCTCCTAGCCCAAGGACTTAATTTCCTGTATAAGAAATCTATTTAGAATAGGAAAAACCTAATAAATCTGATTACTGTAGAACTAACATAATACTAAATAGAAAATAAAACCTACACAAATGTTGTAGTTTGTGGTTTATAGGCAGATTTGGATGTAAATTACTGTTTTATTGCCGGGGATGATTGATAGGTTGGGGGTGTGGGGGCAATGCCCCCGCGGTATGGTAAAGGGGTATTATTGGAAATTATTAATAATACCCCTAGGGTGGCTAGGGTCTACTATAAATACACAATATTTAACCCTAATTTGACATATAGTGAAATAAAGCTCCTTGCTCATGTGGATGTAGTAGGCACATTGCCGAATCACTCTGTGTTTTTCTTGTTTTCTCTCGTGCAATGTTCATCATTATTGCTGCAGGTTTCACAACAACAAAATTTCCAGATTTTCCAGCAAATCTGGAAATTATGAAAATACCCTTGCCTACAAAAAGACATAAGTTTTGCTTCTTTTATTTTCGGCATCAATGACCCAGTTATATGGAAGTTTTTGTATTTCTTTTACCACTTTAAAAACTAATTGGGGTAAAATTGCGGCTATGCTGTTTTCTTTTTGCTTGGAAACATATTGATATATATTGCCCATTGGTTCTCTCTCTTTTTATTTTTCTTGTGTAAAGAACCTCAGCGGAGGTCATGCTAGGAAGTTCTGGGGTCCAGAGGCTGGAGTTCAAATACATGGTTTTTAATCATGGGTTGTGGTGACACACATCACCCCTGCTCTGCTGGATGATATTGACTGTAGTCAAACGAGTGCTGCCTGCATACCTTTGCCATCTTCCAGCTTATAGATACCAGAATTCATAATCCTTTGAATATGAAGAAAAATTTCAACATAATGTTTCTTATACACTCTTTTTAAGGGTGCAAGTTTATTTTACCAGCAGTGTCCTAGCAAAATTAAGAGTTTATTTATTTATCCACTGCACGATTCTTTATAGGTGATTGTAATATTTTTCAGCAAAATGTTCTTTCTGCTGAATTACTATTGTGCCCTATAATTGATGTGTCTTTTTTTATGCAGATCCCTTAGCCAACCTTTTGACATCAGGACCTTATGGTCTTATATTTGCTTCATATGTTCCCTTCTACTTTGACATTCCAGTATCAACTCGGTTTCGAGTCGTTGGAGTCCACCTTTCTGACAAGTCTTTCATATATCTAGCTGGTGTTCAGGTAAAAGAGAATACTTGTGCCATCCATGTGATGTATTTGCTTTTTTTTTCATTCTCCTTTTACTTTCTTCCACATCTACCCTTTAGTTTCTCTTTCCAATCCCAGAGATCCAATATTAGCTTTGGTTCTGCAGCTTCTTTTATCATCATGGAAAAGATCAATTTTGCCTGGGATATGTGGTATCCTTGCTGGTTCCTTGTATCGTCTGAACCTCTTTGGCATCCGTAAGGCGAAGGTAGGTTTGTTTGTTTCACTTCTTCCTTTCTGCAAGTAAATGACAACAACCAAAGATGATAGCGTGGATTGTGGGGTATCTAACTTTTTAGGTCTTTGCTTTGTATTGAAATCAAATTGGAAATTGAGAGTTGGAGATCTGATCAACTTAACTGGAGCTTCTTTGTTCTATGTGCAAAGATTGGTTGAGAAAACTCAGTAGGAAATTGTTAGATGGTGATCTGATTAACTCAACAGAAACTTATTTGTAAATGCACAAAGATTGGTTGAGAAGATTCTTCATAGGACATTCTGAGTTTGAAAATAATTTAACCATAACTTCTTTTACCATGTTTATAAATTTTGATTGAGAAAATTCCTTGACAGCAATAAAGTAGCAGATTAGGTTGGTTCAGGTGTGCAGTCATGTGGTGTATTTTTAGGTTTCTGCGTGCATTATGGGGCTTGTATCTGAGCAAAAATTTTCATTATGATTTTAATCTCGCCAAATGTATGAACTATTTATCATTTGATAATTCCTGGACAGACCCTGTTTGGGTGATTTATGATAATAAAATAAGTTTTATTATGATTATCATGAACCATCAGATCTTTGATCATCTGTGGAACTTGTTGGGGTTCAGCAATGTGAAGATATGCTTCAGCTTCTTGTCTATACAAAATTACAAATAAAGATGTTTGTTCATTTGTTTGATTATCAGATAGTTGTTTCTGTTTTTTAACTTGCATGACTGTCTTTTTTTAAGGAAACAAGTTCAGTTAAGATATTGCTTTAGAAAGTATTGCTGCCTTCCTTTTTTCCTTCACCTATTTTATTTTTAATAATTTAATACAAATGTTCAATCTGTTTGCAGTGTCAATTTTATTTGCCTTCTTCCCATTTCCCATTGCTAAAGCTGACTTGAAGCTGTTAAACTAACACTTCATTACACTTGTTTACTCTATCTGCTACAGTTCCCTGAGTTCATAGCTTCATTCTTCTCACGGCTTTCTTGGCCATCTACGGGCAGTCCGCGTGGAGCAACTTCTAGGAATGTAACAGGAAGTGCACCATCCTATGCTGGCCGTCATGTGCAGGCAAGTTTCTTGATAGCACCCATCCCTGCTGCCTTCTCCCTTGTCACCATCACTTTCTTTGTATTCCCTTTACTATTTTTTTGTTGTCATGGAGGTCGGAATCTGAGTTTGGATTTTATGAACAGATAAGTTTTCTAAGTTTAAAGTGTCAATTTTCTATGAAGATCTTTTGGGAGGCCCGAGACCCCAAATTTAAGGAGTTGTCTCACCCTTTTCTTTTCTTGAATCTTGCACTTGAAACAATAAATTCTTACCTCTGAAATTGCTAGTGTGTGAATCAATTGCCGAGATTGCATCAACATCACTTTGTTTATTACATTTAATTTATCCATAACAACTGATCTCTCTCTTTGGTTTCAGAGAACCTATCCTGCTCCCATGGCTCCTTCCACCGAGCCATCAGAGGATGCCATTGCTACTCTGGCTTCTATGGGTTTTGATAGGAACTCAGCTAGACAGGCACTTGTGCAGGCTAGGAATGATGTCAACACAGCTACAAACATCCTTCTTGAAGCACAGTCCCACTGATTCATCCATGCTGTGAAATGGAATTCAGGCTGTTAATTTGGAGATAAACCCATCAATAGTGAGACATGGTGATCAATCGGATGAACTTATTTTGATAACCAGATAACACTCGGGGATTCATCAGGTGCTTCTGGCATCATTTTTTAGTGTTTTCCCTCTTGTTTATTTTATGGGGGGTTTATTCCACCTAAGTTGTCTCTTTTGAGATTAGTAATTCACACAGAAATGTGTCTAAAACTTAGGAACCTGTATAATTGTTGACAGCATATGCATGTCATGGAGGGGCAAGTACATAGTTGTCTTCACATACTCGTAGCCTTTCTGATCAATTGATCTCTTATGGGACATCTGGTGAAAATGGTCGTGTTCATATGCTGACACTTTGTAAATTTATGTCTAATATTGAATTTTCTGTTTAGGTATGGTTATGTGATTTCACGCTCATATGCTTGTTTGTCTACATACATAGTACACACGTGTTCGAAAATGCTGGTGAGCCGGAGAAGAGTATTCGGAGTTGAGGAGCCAAATGGATGGGGTTTTATTTCCAAAGAGTTGCCTCAGGATCCTTTTGCTTGAAAGAAATCGAACATGATCATGGCGACATGTCAGCTTTTTTGCTAGATGGCCCGTGTGCCTGCTAAATCATTGCAATCACTTAAGATGGGGGATTGTTGGTCAAATAAACTCAAATGGGATATGCCAATTGGCCTGGGCTGAGATATTGACTTATGCTGCAGTTCATTGTGAATGCAAGGAGCCTCTCAAGCTCTTTGAGGAGCGGTGGCATTTTGTAGATGGATACTGTAGGCTTCATTATAGAAAATAAAATATTGATGACCACAGGACCAAAAAGAAACAGCAAGAATGAAGCAACTTAATAGCACGTGAACATGAATAATCAAATGAATCAAAGTCTTAAAGAAATTTACAGATTCGAGTCCTTTTCCCATCATTTTTTCTTAAACACATGTTTGTATCAAAGTTATTAAACTTGTTTCGGTTCAGATCATGAGTCGGGTGTGTTAATGATGTCAGTTTCCTTCTTTTATTAGAGTCAGTCGGGTTAATTGGGCCGCAAGTTAACCTGTAAATCAGCCGTGTCAAAACATAGTCAACTCTAGGTTTATTTTTTTTAAAACCCTACCAGCCTTGAACCTCCAGCTGAAGCACTTCATCTGCAAGAAGCAATGCAACATGGGAAAGCCTTTGGGAATACCCTTTATGCTGGCAATGCAACATGGGAAAGCCTTTGGGAATACCTCACCATTAAGAAAATGACCAGCACAAACCTCTTTCCTTTTCTTGCTTCAATTTGTATCTAGCAGTGGCTTGTGTGGATCTGAACACTATACAGGAGGACTGATTCTGTTGCAGCCTGTAATACTATAATGCATAATATGGGTAAAATTGAAAGGCATTAGGAATAACTACTTCAATCCATTAATCTATGAACATACCAAATCATTTACCAATTGCTGCATGCTCTCACTCATTTGAAGAGAACGAAGCTCAGATGCATCCATTTCTTTGCCAAAAACAATTAGCCTCGGAGGTTGATCCAAGAAGGGATATTTTAAGTCTAGGAATACAACCATTTCAGCCATTTTGAGATCTTCCACTTCATTTCTTGAAACAAAAATGGCTTCCATCTTATTGCAAGAAGTTACCCCTAAGACTTGGAGTTGAACTACACTTCCTGCTATGGACATTGGAAATGGAAATACATTTTTCAGCATGACAAAAACTTCAAGAAATTTAGGTTTCCAAAGCCTGGAAGCAGGGCGAGACTACTCACCTTCTCCTCCGATTGTCCACCAACCAACCTCGATGCCATATCTCCTTTAATTTAGGCAACAATGATAGAGTCAGAGACTCCAAGAGAGGGAATGCAGCATGAGGAGTCCAATCTGTTACATCAATGAGATACTCCAGATCCTTCCAATCAACAGCTATTAATAGTTTCAACTAGGGAAGCCCATCCTTGCCCAACTCACAAAGCACACTCTTCAAGTTCTGGAGTTACAAGTAGAGAAATTCGGGATTTTTCAGCAACAGATAGATCAGTTGTCCATAATATATTTTGCATTGGCTTCGAGTGTCAAACTGTTTGGGAATTGAAGATCTTCACCACAACTTTTGAAGCCTGTGGATATATCAAATCTTTTCAAGTTCTTGAAGTGCATTTCTTTAGACAAAAGCTTGGCTTCCAGTATACGAATAACTAAACCATCAAATGAGACAAGGACTTCAGTTCTGCAAGGCTAGAATTGGTTTTCCCTTCATCTTCCTCTGTAGACTCCCATCTATCAAAACTGTCTCTTCTACACAACTCTTCTAAACGGTACAAATTTGATAGGACACCAGCTACAATGTTTCTAAGAGAGGGAAAGAATGAAAAGTTCTATGCTTTTGATAATAAAAATAAATATTCTTCACATATTATTAATAAAATAATAAATATGGTAAGTCTTTTAAGATATTTTATATATACCTATGAGTGTAGAAAAATCATTACACTAATATGAATGATTCACACAATTATTCTAGATAGAAAAACATGATGATTTATCATACCTTCAATACTTCTATTTTAAGAAATCATCTAGGATCAAATATATAACTTTAGAACTTAGTAATGATTGAATCCAAATGTTTTGGATCTGACATACTTATCAAACCCACTTTATCTTAGATTGTCTTTTTTAAATAAATAACCTTAATTAGTTTGAGTTAAAAAACAATAATCATCTTCTTAATCAACGATAGAGGTGCATCTGATTAGATCTTTTATTTTTATTGTTTTTTTTAACCAATTTCTTAAATCTCTCTCTAATCATAAAATTTTTTACGTTCACAGATTAGGTGCAACTGCCAATCAAATTTGAGAAATTAAGTTTGATGTACCGTTAAACTTTGAATGCTTCAAAATCGAAACCATAGTTTTCAGATCCGGCCCGGTTTGAGATCCAGGTTTCAGGTTTTGACCAGGTCATCGGGTTTTGACCGGGTCACCGGGTCGGCCGGGTCAATTTTTTTAAATCAAAACGACGCCGTTTTAGTAAAAAAACAAAAGTCAACGGGTTGCAACCAGGTTTTTGATCGGATCTTGCCGGATCAACCGAGTCACACCTGGTTTTTTCTTACCCTATTTTTTCTTCAATCCAGCCCGATTCCAACCCCGGACCAACTGGATCCCGGGTCGACTCGCCTGGCCGGGCCGGGCTGGATTTCAAAACTATGATGAAACCGTGTTGCATCAAGTCAGCACAAGGTTGTTTAAGATTATAAGAACTTAGGTTTTACATATTGTTTTAGACAGAGAATTAATTAAGTTGATGCTCAAAAATCTGAGTGAACTATTTTTTCCTTCTTTTTTATATTTTGTATGAATAGAAAACTGGGACTTTGATGAGTCGGTATAACATGTATATAGATGTTGAGAATAAGCCTATCGTGTATTTAAGATGGTGGGGTATAGTGCTTTTTAAAATAGATTTTTATTTAAAAATATAATAAAATATATATTTTTATTTTTTTTATATTAGCACATCAAAACTATGAAATAATACTAAAAATAATACTAATTTAAAACTTTTTTTTATGCCAAATAAACTTTTAAAAAGCATCCAAAAATAATTTAAAATGCACCCTCTAAGGCAACAAAAACATGCTGTAAATCGGTAATATTCTTAAAGATATTAGATTTAATGATGAAGAAGCGATACAAGTGATCTTTAAGCTTTCAAGGAACACTTATTTTGAAAGAAGTTTTTGGGGATCAAATGATAACAAAAAAAAAAAAAAAAACATGCATTTGTTATTGCAATTGTCAACTAGTTAGAGTTACTGAACCTTATTTCAATATTTAGAATTATGAACCATTGTAGGATTTTTAACCATGTATTGTTAGCTCAAGTAGTTTGAATTTTAATATATAGGTTGGATTTGTGAAATTATTATCTTTTATTTTTTTAATTATATTAGATTTTAATACAAATATTTCAACCTCCATGATTATACTGCAAAGTATGTAAATAAATCAAATTATATGATTTGATATTAATTGATTTTTACTGCGAAATCTCCAACTAATTCATGTAAAAATAAGAATGCTTATTATAAAGTAAATGATCCAGTAGTAAAATTTTAGAACCAAAAGGTTTGTTTTCAGGTTCGAATCCTGTAGTTGCTAATATTGATAATCACCGGAGACTTACCTGATCGTTAACTTCAGAACTCGTGGAAATTAGTTGATATATGTATAATCTCACCTGAACACCTTACATGAATAAAAAAAAATTACTATATTATTATTAATCTTAACACTTAATAAAAATAAAGTAAAAATATAATATTTAATGATTTTTTTAAACACGTCAAATTTGATAATGATATAAATTAAGGGTTAAATACTAAAACACATTTATTTCTTTATATTTTATTATCTTATCCACCACTAATCAAACACGAAATAGAAATAATCACTTCGACAACAAGATCTAGACCAGGACAACATGATTTTTTCATGCAACTACGGTGTGCGGAAGACAATTTTATACTCTATTACCAAACACAATTATGTTTTCATGTCTTGTTTTTTCAATTATCTCCTCGAGATATTAACCAAAGACATTTTTTAGGACCAAAGCAATTTGGAGAAACTCCAACTACCAAGCAAATTGGTATAATTGCATGAACATATCATACACCAAATACATGGCAATATTTCTCTCGAATTACAAACCTACAGCTCCAGCTTCACAAAGATATTTGTGGAAAAATACATGACAACTTCGAAAAATGCTCCGTGGCTTGCTCATTCTGTGCAAGTGCAGACTGTGGACGAAATAGCATACCCTTCTTCATGGTATCAAATTCGCTGAGAGAACTGAGCCTTTCTGTGGTCAAATGATAAGCCGGCATCTTCTTTTGCCTGGAAGGTATTAGACAGTGCTAACGTCTACTCGACTTTCATGGAGCTGAAAGGCAGGAGTAATCCAGCTCCCACAACTGCATTGTATACCAGACCAATTGAAGTAGCCCAAACGAGCTTCACAATGAGCACAGGACAACTTGCCCTCCACCATACCTCCCTCAACTGGACAAGAAGGAAGAACTATTGTATTAAGTGGTATCATTGCCAGCAAGCATGCACAATTCCGATTCCTTAAATCAATGAATCCAATAAAAAGACATGCTTAAGGTAAGGCATAAACCAAGGATCAGGATCAATTGAGTTCTAGATGACGATGATGATTGGAAGAAGCCAAGTAAGATTTAGGCAAAACATGGATAATCAAAAACCATGTTTGGATCCTCTTTAGAAAAAATGGGATACCAACTCCAAATGCAATGCACCCAAGTTTGGTATAACAAGGTATAAATTACACGTAATTCTGACAGGAGTCTGATAAATATTTCAAGATGCTTTCTAAAGTGTCGAGTAAACCAAAAAAAAGAAGAAGAAAGAGCTTCGCTCGGTGGGCCTTCCTACGCTGACAAATGCCTCCTTTCTCTTCTCTGAAGTCTACAACAAAAAAGTGGGAGAGGCAGGATTCGAACCTACGTAGAAAAACTTCAACAGAAGATATAAATAGAGCCTCCATTTTTAAGATATCAAAAGAATTGATTCATTATGGCTTTAGCACAAGGAACTGGGTTGTCTGCAACTCTGCGTGGTTCATAAATTTCCCCAACTTTGATCAGTTAGTGGTTTCCACTAGAAATCTCTATGTACTGAATATAAGGATGGCTTTTGCTTAAAGAGTAAATCATAATAACTGCATAGAACAGTACACCTTCGTGACATAAGCATATGGCTTCGTTCATAAATATATTATATTAAGCCCAGAAATGATCTCAACTGATGATGAGAAGAGCTTGCACTCTACAATTAAGGAACAACACCGAGGTTGACCAATTGGTTGAAAAACCAAATCAAGGTTTCAAAGAATCTCTAACCAGTAGTGAGCCATTATAGCTAACCCAAAGTTAACCAATGAAGCTGCAATTAGTTCCGCAGCTTCTTCTTTATGACTGAGCTTAAAAAAGTCCAGTGGCACCAGAATTTCTACGAACAAGATTGCACATACCTGATGTCATCCACTTTAAAGGCTCAACAAAAATAGAAGAACACTCAAACTCATCAGACTTGTTAAGGGGGTTGTCACTTTTCTGCTTGCTCCATGCGAAAGATGTCTCACCCTCTCCTGGAACATGATCCATAACATTCTCCTGCAATGCAACTACTCGACGGCACTTCTTGCAGTGGTATGCAGGAATACCTTTTTCCGCTCCATTTGGAGATGCTTCTTCCTCAGAGGAGACTTGTGTAGGTACACCAGGATCTGCCCCAAATTTAGAACTGTCTATCTTCTCTCCGCGGTTGTAAAACTCACCTGGAAGCATGGGGAAATTAATCCTTCATAAAAAGGATATTCACAGATTCACCATATCTGATCATTCCATATGTTTGTAACAGTAAAGAATATGCTTTTAACAGTCATAAAAGATATTACTAAGTTTAGGATCTGTAATAATGTTCCACGTTGATAGAAAGTTAAGAACGAAAATTTCAATGGATGAGTATGAAAAGTATCAAATGCATCACCACTTATGCTAAGCCAACTCTTATACACGGATTAAAGTTTTGGGAGCAACCACTTGATGCAAACACTCAAGGTTGAGAACATACTAATGTCATGATTCCAAAATTCTGCTTATGCAGTGCCCCACTAATGACCTTCCACTTTAACACACAACAAAATTATTAACAAGAACAGCAACTCAGGATCAAATACTAAGAACATGTACCCAGTGCTTTCAGGCGAAACCGCTTGTATATGGGACTAGCATGATCAACCTTGAAGCCCATTTCCTCAAACATTTTCAACTGCAATGGAAAAAAAAGATTTATGAGGATCACATAAGACACTAAAATCTCAGAGTCACCATTAATGCATCCCAACAAATCATATAGGTTTGTTTAGCATGTCTTGCATCACCTGTTCTAAAAAGCCATCATTGGGACCAACTGACTCACAGCTTTGCCTTAGGGATTCAAGAGCATCTACAGGGACACGTAGGGAAAAGATGAAATAGTAAATAAATAAAAAATACAAAAGAGATAACATCACATATTTTCATTGTTGTCAAACAAAGAGAACCACCATATTTTCAGAAAGTAAACAATGAAGGCCACCAGCATATACCAATCAGCAGATCCAAAATGCTCCAAATAAAAAGTGGATGTGTTCAAACCTTCAAGAGATAATTGCTCACTTTTCATCAAGTACGCTGTAATGATAGCTGCACTGCAAAGAAAACAACGAAGAGAGGACCAAACCATTAGGGCTTGAGAATTCACGGCAGGTCTGTTCTGGACAATTTCTAACACTCATCGATTGGGTCAGAAAATAACCTAATACATTTCTTTCCTAGTTTAACCCACTTCATGATCAATAAACTGATCCACTGAAAAATATCAAAACACACTTCATGACTGTTTTAAATTAACCAAAAGTAAATAGCCACAAACTTGCACATCTAAGTTACAAGCATGCAATTCAGATCTTCGTTATTCATCCCATAATATCCATGTTTAAAGCGGACTTGACTGGTGGGTCCCAAATACAGTTCATGCTATTCTGGAAACAAATAACACCACTACTCTAATCCATTATCCACCTCTAATTTAAGATTAACAAATAAACCCTAATTTACATTAAAAAAAAAACAGGATTATCATACCTTCTCGAAACGCCAGCAAAACAATGCACCAAAACAGCTCCTTCTTTTCTAGTCTTCTGAATAAAATCCAAACAAACATCCAAATAATCTAACAAATCCTCACTCTCCTTATCCCTAATCGGCACCGCCATTCTCACTAGCTTCAATTCCTTCCCTGCATACTCTAACGAATACAAAACCTTATTCACCGCCAAACAACTCCTCCACTCATCACCGACACACACTTTCTTTATCTCCTTCGTCGGGATTATGACTCCGCTTCTCCATTCCGTAAAGAACGATATCGACACGGAACTTAAAACCGATAATATATGCGTTATTTCCGCACTTCCGTTTTGCAGAACCTCCGCCGCATCGCTTATGTTTCCGATGAAAAGATTCTCGCGTACAAGATACGGCATCAAAAATATATATTAACAAAATTACAAGCTTGTTTTCTCCTGAGAAAAATTATGGAATTTTCTAGGACAAAAAAATTAATTAAAAAAATTATATTAAAATTGATAATTTTTTCGATAAATTCGAAATAATGTGATTTGAGCTGACCTTAGAAGGAATATTCCGGAGAAGGATGGAATCCTTTTTTTTATGCTGATTTTTTATCTTCGTCTACGGCTACTGCTACTGAGTGGTGCGATTTTCTAGAGTGGCAGGTATTTGTAGGCGGCGAGTTGGCACGTGTGAATAACTGATTTAGAACGTGTGAATGAGTTTTGGGGTTTTTCTACGTGGCAGGAGATGGAAGGGTAGTCTTTTTGCCTGTAAAGTATTGGGCCCACCATGCACTTCCAATGGAGGGGGTGTGGCGTGGAAATATCAGGACAGGTGGTGAAGATTGATTGCCTTTTGAGGCTCGTGTGTTCCACGTAGGACAAACTCCCTTGAAAACGACATGTCTTTCATAGTTGAGTAAGAGACAAGGCTAGATTTGTACAGGCAAAGCGACATGATCGTGTGTAGTGTAGCCATGTTCGAACAAAAAAGGTAACGTCCCATGATGTGAACCGTTAAAAGAGGACCCGAACAACCGAAGATATCATAACAACATGCCACGTGGCGCCAAATCATTACTGGCCACTCATGATTAAACCTTCCATTTACACTTGATTGATGAGATGAGCTCTCTATGCATCGCCATTGTCCCTCTGGTGTGTGTTTTTTCTACTTCATGATTGATGAGATGAGCCTTTCAATTCTCAATTTGGAGAAAAAAGGGGATGATCTAGACGTGCTCATGATTCATGTGTACCATGGTTACATGACAAACCATTACAGTAAAAATCAAGTATCTACCAGATATTCCATGCATGCCGGTGCAATTCATGGATAAGTTACCACATGAACAGGGGAAAAAGGTGGAAGACAGGGCTTATGGTTCCTCTTTTCTCTACAAAATTTTTCTGCAATAACAATCAACATCTTAAGAAACTGCATACAACCTTGCATTAAAACTTACGAGATAGCTCAGAATATACATTGGCAGATTAATAGGCCCTCATCACCAACATCACGCTGATTATCTTCAACAAAGCTACAAGACTCATCCATGATAATCAATCCATGCGTACACCGCATGCCACACCGTACAGTCACGTGAGAAGGACCATACATGCAAGAATGGCATGCAAGGAGAGAACTCAGGGCTGAATTGGAGACAGAAAGGGAAATGGTTATAAATGCTTTATCAGCTTCCTTGCTCTACTTCATCCATGGTATAAACAGGTAATTGCCATGACTTGGTATTCTTCTTTGGATCGATGGTTAGGCTGAGATCAGTATCATCTTCCTTGAATGTTCTAATGAATGTTTTGGCACCCATCAGAATAAGCCTTTCAATCATAAATAATTCATAGTTGTTCTCAATCACGGGATCCAGAATCATGCTGTAGTTAGATGAATACGCCAATTTATATCTGCAAATTATGAGCCACCAAAGTTCAACATCAACTTCACCATTGTATAAAAATTACAACAAAACCTTAAATTTTTATTTTTTTTAAAAGGTCTCTTCCAATTTCCTGAAAGATGGCAGAAATTTTTCTATAAGATCAGAGATATCTTGTAAAAGGCACAAAGCAAGAGCCATTGATTTATAGAGAAAGGAAGTAACACTTTGAAAAAGCTTACAGCAGAAATGCATCAGAAACGCATCAGAAACATGTTCAACCAACTTAATCAAAGAGAATAAATATGTCATGCCAAGCATCCGTACAGGTTGAGTCAATCATGCAAGATATCAACTGCAGAATGATATTTGCCATAATGAATTTGGCGAGTTACAATTAAGAAGTACTTACAATAACACAAGAAATTAACAGAGATGCATAATTGCAAATTTAATTTCTTAAAGCATCAATGCTGATCTCTAATTTATTTCTTTTTGAGAATTTTCAGATCTGTATGTATAATCTGTCATGAGCAAATCATTTGTGCTACTTCACAGCTAAGAATTAGTGTGTATAGTATTCAAATTTTTAAGTTTGAGAAGGTTTACCTGACAGCGAGAGGTGAAAAAAATCCCGGTGTCTTCTCATTTGAAGCAATAAAAAGAGTTCGTCCAGGTGGGACCCATTTTTCAATCCTATGGAGTATAAATTCTGGATGGGTATCCCTGTCAAGATGAGGATGTAGGGTTCGAGAAACCCCAAATCTGTCATTCCTAGTTTTTATTTTATCCCCTCGACGAACATGGATGGAATCATAATCACCAAGAAGTGCCATAATCTATGCACATGAGATGAGATGAATTGCAGGTTAATCAAGTTCTGTTTTAGAGGAAACAGAAGCAGACAAATGGTGTGAAACAAGCAAAGAGAACCTAGCAATATCACATGATACAGACCTTATCCGCAGCATCCCTTAATCTATCTGCTGCCATTGTAGGAAGAAATGAATATGGCAACGCTATAGCACTACGGTTGTTTCGGTCTTTGCATTCCATGAACCTGAATGGCTATTATGATTAGAACCTAGAAAGAAATTTGCTAGATTCTAAAAATCTCGAAGACAAATTATATCATGACAAATAGCAACACTGAAAATAGCAAGTGCAAACTTTTTTCCTTTTTCTTTTTCCCAGAGTATAGCAGCCACAAGTACTTTCCTTTTAATTTTTCTTTTTCCCCTCTAAATAGAGCAGTCACTTCCTATCCAGCATTGGCTTATTAGAACGGTCCAGATTCTCTAAACCACATGAAGAAAAACCAATCCTTTCATTACAGCCAGGCCAATTACTCCATTTCAAAAATTTAGAGAAAACATGTAAACAAATTTTGCACATCAAGAATAATATCTGTATTGATTGTGAAATTTAAAAAGCAAAGCAGGTGAACTATCATTATTTACAACTCTTAAAACTATTTTCCAAACTAACACACCCATCTTTCTTCCCACAATCACCTCTCCCCAATTTTCACATAGCTCCCATAAATGCAGTTAACAGTCTTTGAGTCATTTGATGAGAATAAACATGAAAAAGCCAAAATTGCAGCTACATTTCATACCATGAAAGTGGGCTCGCTGTTCGATTAATGAGCAAGAGGTTTGAGTAGTGACTATTCTCTTTGAGATCAACTCGACTAATCCCTTCCACATGGGCCACCCCTCTAGCTCCCAACTTCATACTTGTTGATAATACCTGATACCAATCTTTTGAGTTGTCTAAGATTACAGGCACAGTTTCAGATATGAGATCCATATCATACAAAGAGTCCATGGAACAAGAACTTTCGGCCCACCTGCCAAATAGAAGGAAGCAAGTTCAGATCATGGAATTTTAGCTTTTTCTGATAGTTTAGCATTACATATGTATTCATTAAAAAATTGAAGCCAGACCCATTTATTGAATTAGAATCTTTCTTTTCACAAGAACTGGAAGACAAGCATACATAAGAATAGGTAGTGATGGATTTAGCACTCTAGATTCAACGGTTTAGCTCTGGCAATAACAACAGTCCACATAACAGTTCAATAAACTTACCTTTCCTCTGAATTTGAATTGTCAGAGTGATGAAGGATCCCCTTCTTATTGTGTATTGGATTGATACACATCCTTGAAGGCATCACAAAAGTTCTGCAACAAGATAATATGAAAATATAAGAAACAAGCTAGAACAAACAATCTCAACTCTGCAGTGTTTAATTGCTAACCTTAACAACTAAAAAAACAACCAAACATTTGGTTTCAATAAATTATGTTATTGACTCATTTAATTCATACACACGTGGAATCAATCCAGTCACAATTTCCTTTCATATTTCAACTTTTCAAAAAAAAAAAAAAACATTTCAACTCAAACCAAAAGTTGTTAAAGAGCTAAATAATAATAACAGCAATTCATGTTCCCTAAATCACAAACAGCTAAATATGTAGATACCCAACAACACAGTTTCTTAACAAGAATCACACTTGATCCAAGATTTTCTCATTTCACTTGATCCAATGTCAATGTCATTAACACCTAAACCCCCCATAACTAAGCAAGTAACATACCAAATCAATTCAACAGAAAGAGAGTTTAAAACCCAAATCCAATAAAACCTCACCAAAAAAACACCAAACCCAACAACATATTGACACAAAAAACATAACTTAAAAGAAAAAAACATACCTATTCAAGAACATGGCTTCTTCTAGAGCACACCTAAGGCTAGACTCTTGATGACCCAAACCTTCACAAGACTCACAATGTTTACCAGGACAATCAATTCTATTACCCCAATACAAGTACTTTTCATGAATGGTATGTTGTCTTTTGGGTTTGTCTACAGAGTTCCTTGTGGATTTTGGAGATAAAAAGGAGAACCCATCTGTGGAATTTAGTGAAAAAAACAAGCATAACAATGCAATGGCTGAAATGCAGAGGATTAAAGTGAGAATTGGGGATCTGAGCTTTGATAAAGGTTTTGGCTTTAGTGGTTTGTTTATGGTTGCCATTGAAGGATTGAAGTAGCAGAGAGACAGAAAGATGTAGAAGGAGGTTTGAGAGCTCAAGTGTGAAGAGTGCTCTTATTATTTGGCATCATGGCATGTGTAATTTTATTTTTTTTTTAATTTTTTTAGCCTAGATCTTGCCAGGTCAGCCAGCATTGATGGATGTACAAAATGAGAATGTTTTTTTTTATTTTTATAATTATTAGTGAATATGTAATAGGCAATTTAATTTGCTTTCTTCCCTGATAGTCAAATGATCTTTTTTTTTAATTAAAATACTCAAATGATGAAAATTGAATACTAAAGAAATCAAATGAATTATAATCAGTTCTTTTAGACATAGATTTCATGGTAAGAATTCAAAAAATTAAAAGAAGTAATTATAATTTTTTTAATATTTGTTTTTTTTTCAAAATATTAGCTTCGTGGTACGAAAATGAAAGCATAATAAAACTTCTTTAATTCTTATCTTTATCTATCTCTTGAAGTTTTAAAGATATAATAAAAAAATAGATAAATAATTCAATTTGTTCTTTAAATATATCCTTTAACCAAGTTTTTCCATTTAAATTAACAAAATTATATTTTTATTTTAAATTATTCCTTGAGATAAATCATGAGGACACGATAGAAGAATTTATCAAAATTACTCAAATTTTTTTAAGAAATAAAAAGTTTTAAAGTCAGTCAAAACTT
>Ga0325404_1000835_pt1 | contig 31703 bp, 14 predicted proteins | sample PopdelMetagenome_18_FD_205664 | JGI IMG/M metagenome (GOLD analysis project Ga0325404, IMG submission 205664) | Populus deltoides microbial communities from Bellville, Georgia, United States - Xylem-Control-R1 | ecosystem: Host-associated > Plants > Phyllosphere > Stem > Wood/Secondary xylem...
TCTAGTATCTTCCTGTAAAATTTTAACCTATTCCATATATGGTTTGAAAAATATTCTTGATCTTGCAAAACTTATTAGCAAATATTTTTAAGATCAAATTCGGGTCTGACTTGGTTCGTATCACATTGACATTGAACAAAACTAAAATTGAAAGGGATTAAATTTTTTTTAAAAAAAAGAGATATCTTTTTTTTCAATTAATAAAGAGAGAGATATTAGATTATTTTCAATTAGTAAAGTGAGCTATAGAGAAAATGGAGAGTTATTTTCAATTGACTTTTTTTTTTTCCTTCAATTTTTAAACTTGTTTTTAAAAAAATTGAAAAATTATTTAATTGATAATTTTTTTCTGGAAAAGTACTTAGTTTCAACAAGAAGCTCGAGTTATTAGATTTGATCCCTAGACTCTCTAGACTCAAAATTCAGGTGCCTCTAATCTAACCTCGAAGTGTTATGAGCCTAATCTCAACTATACACCTTGGAGCCTTATAGCTGGCCTCGACTTGATCCTTGGTGTTCTGAACTTAACCCTCAAACTCGACCTTACATTCCCTGAACTCCATCGCACCATGGGTGCTACAGACTTGGGTGCGACCCAACTAGATAGCCTATACCCGATCTTAGCCTAAACCTCGAGTGACCTAGGCCCAAATCTCAAGCAACTAGAACCTGACTTCGGCTTGAATCTTAGGTGATCGAGATTCCGCCTTGGCTTGAATATGGTCGCGATCCAAGTCCTAGATCTATCTTCGGGCGCTTCAATCCTAGTTCTAGCACGAATCGTGGACTCCCTGAACCTGGCTCCTAGACTTCCCAGACCCAATTTTGACTTGAATCTCGTGTGACTTGGACTTGGTCCCGACCCCAATCCTCCTGATCGGTATCATAAAATCTCTCAAACCAGGCTCATTCTGACACCCAAGCACTTTAGAACTGATCCGACCAGAATCCTGGGGGCTTCACACTGTAATTTACTCTTATTTTAGGAGTTTTGTTTTTTTTTTAAAAAGAAAAAAAAAAGCTAAAAACGTTTTCCCCGCGCACAAACCTCCCGTCCTTAATTTGTCTTATTTATTCTTCTTCACTTCAAAATAATAACACAGACTTTCCTTTGCTGCTTAATTTAAAAAAAACAAATCCAAGGAAGGAAGCAGACAGAAATGGAGGCATGGGTTCCTCTCTTTAACATATTCCTTAACTCCCCAACACCAGAAACTGAAGCATCCCTCTGGTTACAACAATCTTCTTCATCATCATCAGCTCCAATCACCACAACCTCTTTTCTCTCTTTACTCGCCGAACCCATTATAAACAACTCATCCACAAACAGGTGGAGTAAAACCCATTTTCCATTTCATGTTATCTCTTGCTTTTTCTACGATTCTCACTTTTTTTTCTCCCTGTTAACAGCATGTGTGACAGGAGGGTCATGTTTCTACAAACACTGCCTTTTCTTGTCCAGTCCAGAATTTTGTCCTTTCTTGGTTTTGAGCATCAAAGGTTTTGCAAGCGGGACTTATCTAAGTTGGCCAGGACTTTGTTGACAGACACCGAGGGGATTGATTTCTGGGTTAAGAGGGCTGCCCGCAATCTGCTTGATAAAGTGTCTGACTCAAATTACCAATGGATTTCTGGTTTAAGCTTAGACTCTGGAGAAGAGAGAGTTGATGAGGAGTTTCGTTCAATCCCAGATTGCCTTAAAGATGCTGATTCAAGTGCAAATGAACTTTTTCTACCTTGGTTGCCTCTGTCGCATGATACATTGAACTCCAGAGAATTGTTTGCTGGTTATGAAAGCCCAGAAGATTTCTTGAGTCAAGTTGGAGAGGGTTCTGGTGATAATTCGAAAGATGTTGTGGAGGAAATGGAGATTGATTTGGTCATGGTTGCTCCTTTAGATGAGGAAATTCAAAACATGGCAGCAAGTTTGAAAGAGAGGATTATGACTTTTGAGTCTAGTTCTAAAACTGTTGAGTTAGCAAATGAAATTCGCAGACTTAGTTTTGAGAGAGAAGCAGATCCTTTTGTGATTTTGGGTATGCTTGAACCTTGGAAAGCTGATGATGAGACTGCTTCAATTCTGGTTTTTCATCTCTCAAATGGAAGAGAAGAAGAAGAAGAGATCGCTTGGCCTAGCAAAGTTTTGTGTTCAATTATGCTTCCAAAGATGTTGGTGCTTGAAGAGCCCGCATCTCGTGTACTGGTGATTTCAATGGTAGAGTACTGCAAGCTTCACCAGAGAGCTGCTGAATGTGCACTATTGCTTCCGCTGATAATGAAAAAGAGTGGCATCAACAACCACATGTGTGATGTGATCACCAGGATCATCAAGGAATCCCTGCACCCAGCTCATGTTTCAGCTTTTTGCCGGAAGCTGCTTTGTGGAGAAGAAGTTGAGAAACGATCCATCATTCTTCCTTGCCACCAATGCCTTGTATCCAGTCAACTGGTTTGGACGGAATCATTGTTTAATCTGTTTCAAAATATCTTAAATCATAACGTTCAGCTAACTCAGGATTCAGTTGATCAACTTGTATTGCTTATTAGGGAGTTGGCCCCAAGTTTCTCCAAATCTCTGAAATTCGGGAATTTTCTGTTGTGTTTCATCACCAGATGTTCTTTATTATTGAAGCCTCATAAACTTTCATTGGTTGAAGCAGTTGCGAAGACCAATACTCTTGTCACTAAATCCATATTATCAAAATTGGCTAGCTTCTAGCTATGTAATGATTTTTTTAAATGCCTTTGTGTTTTTCCGCTTTCGTGCTGTGAGATATGATCAGTCTTAATGCGTACGGTTCCATCAAGAGAGTTGATTTTGCTACCGGACGAGGTATATGTGATAAATTTAGGTCTCGTGTTTGCAGAAAATGAACAGTGAATTGTAAAGTGGATAATTTTTCCGGATCCAATGGTGCTCCTGCTAACTAGACAAGATAAATGAGCATTTCCTTGTATCAAGAAAACAAGTGGTTCAAACTGACAAATAAACACCAGTACTGGGAATTACACGAGGCAGTTTCAGACACCATGATTGCTGTGTCCATTGGCCATTTTCTTCATGGCTTCAAATCTGGGACCCTTATCTGAGAACTTTGTGGTGGCATAAAGCTTCAAGTAATCTTGAAATGTATAATTATGGGGGTACGAGAGTTTGGGAGCTGGAGAGATAATGGCATCACCAGCTGGGTTGTAGAATGTGGCAATGGAGAGTCTGCTCCCATCCTTGCCAGCCATGACACGGTGCAGAGTGCTTTTGTACCTTCCATTACTCAACACTTCCACTTGATCACCTGTGTTGACAAATATAGTATTGTTCTTGGATGGGGGGATCTTTATCCATCCTCCATCGTTTGAGAATTCAAGACCTGGGACATGTTCATCTTGGAGCAAGAGTATGATTCCGCCGGCATCGGTGTGCTCTCGGAGTCCTCTCACAAGCTCTGGCCGAGGACATTCAGGGTATTTTGCCACCTTTGTTCCCACAGAAGGACCTTTAGCTCCTGAAAACGATTCCTTTATGTAATCCTTGTCCAGTCCAAGATTCTCAGACATGAGTTGAGAAAGCTTCTCTGCTAACTGAATCAGTTGGGCGATGTACTCATCCATTACTTTGCTGCACATGACACAGAGACCATGTCCTTATTTCAGAAGAATAATGTCTGTACAAATTGCTAGTTATAATTATATATAATCAAATCCATACCGAAGATTCTCTGAGAGGTTGTGGATTTCATTGATGTTGGATGTTGGGCGATGCCAAATAAAGAAACTGCTTTCCCAGTCTACATCACCTTTTTTCATCAAGCCTTTAGCTATCTCCGACTCGTAAAAGCTTTCTTTCAAGTTTTCCTCGTAGTGTGCATTCACCAATTGCTTTACCTTGTCCATCAGCTTCTTCTCGAGTCCATGGTTCTCAACCTGTAAAAATCAAATATGTATTAAGATAGATAGGTGTTATATCAAGTTTTTTTCGAAGAATGAAAAATCCCTGTACCTGAAAGAAGCCCCATTTCTCACAAGCTTGGTGCAGAAGAGCCATAGTTTTGCTTCTGTTCTCGCCCTCGAGTTGGCTCAAATCTATCACAGGAATCTCCATCTTCTTTCTTTCTTTCTTTCTTTCTTTCTTCCTAACCTTAGAATACCGTGAAAAAATAGATGACAAGTCTCATAAATATAGGCTCAGCTCAGAGAAAAGGGTGCGAGCAGCTATAAATTAAATAATTACTATATACATATATATTACAGTGAAGGCAGTCAGAGCAACAGTGTTTACTGATTAATTTGAAGCATGTAATTTCATACACAAACTTATAAATATATTTTAAAAAAGATTATTATCTTCTCATGATCTAATACATCCACACAAAAAAAAAAATTAATAATTTTTAATTTCAAGGTTCAAATCTATAAAAAGAAGAAGAAGTTGGTATCTCCAAGACTAATCAAATAATCCAGTCGAAGTCTAAATTCAATTCATCGCCACCATGTGATACAGTCAGATATTGACGCTCGGTCACTTGTAGACTACGCATGGCGGTGGCAACTTTTTTTTTCGTGATCAAGAAATCGACATAATTGGTCTATGTGATATTTACTGATATTATTTCATTTTATGATAATATATTAGTCGTATTTGTAAATTGTTTGCCAATAGTATTATTGAATTTAATTGAGAAACACATTTTATATCCAATGATGTCTCACTTCAAAGTATTTTGATCGTAAAGTGAGAGAAGATTTGTATCGCAAGAGCCATGGATCCCCATTTCCTGTATACTTTTTTCTCTTGAATTAACATGTCAGCTAATATATATATATATATATATATATATATATATATATTGAGGAAAGTTACTTTGATTAGAATCATTCATTCATTTGTTTTAGCAAATCTGTGGGCAGTGCAAACAACGGAGGCGAAATTATAAGATGCGATCTCATAGGTCTCCAATGGGCCATTTTATCTGTGTGCTGCTGTAGTCGTCGCATGCTGGCCTTTGTCCCCCTCTGCAACTTGTCTAGAGAGAGATAGAGGGGGGGGCCTTCCGAAACTGCCCATTATTGATCTTATTTTTTCCTCTTTTTTTTTTTTTTTTTTTTTTTGAGAGAGGGATTTTCATTACCTAACATCTTGGTTTTCATGCAAACAGACCATGCCACCGCAAGAAAATTGAGCTTTTTTTCAATTTTAGCAAGGTTAATTTTTTTTAAAAAAAATAATATAATTCATAAAATATTTTAAAAACTAGTACAGGTGAGAGAATCCAAAATGATATTTGTGATTCACGAGTCGCATGGAACTCTCTAAAATTATAAAATGAGTCGCAAAATATTAAATTAAAAACAGAGGAGAGAGAGAAAAGAGCTTGGATGCATATCGAAGCTCTAGTGATAATATCACTGATACCTTTAGAAAAATATCGACAAGACGAATCCAACGACATCAATAAAAGTAACTAACAGAGACTAGAGAAGGTCACACGAACTGCTCAAAGGTGGCAGAGCTAACTTGTATTTAGGGGCATGTACTATGGTCATCGTTGGTGACCTTTTCTAATGTTGTTAGATTCGTCTCATTGAGATTTTTTTATAGTACTTGTAGTGTCATCATTAAAGTTTTGGTGTGTCTCTGAGATTTTTTTTTCTTTCTTTGTATTTTCTCTTTCATCTCCTCATAATTTGTGAAGAAACTTGAGAAAGAGAGAGAGTGTGAGAGAGAAAACGACCTCGAAGGCACATCAAAGTTTTGATGATGGCACTATCAGTACCTTCAAAAAAATCTCAACGAGACAAATCAAACCACACTAGAGAAGGTCACCAACGATGAAATGGGCCACACGAGCCGCCCAAATGCAAGTTAGTCCCACCACCTTTGAGTAGCTCATGAGGCATATTCCAATCTCCATTAGTGATTTTTTTTTGTATCATTGAATTTATATCGTTAAGATTTTTTTGATAATATTAATAATGTTATCATCAGAGCTTTATTGTGTATCTAAGGTCTTTTCTTTCTTGCTTTTCTTTTTCTCTCTCCTCAATTTAATTTTTTGTAAATCATTTTATATTTTTAAAGACATGCATGTGGTACATGCGACTCGTGATTCGTAGATGTCAGCTGCGACTCTCTCAACTATACTACTTTTCTAAATATTTTATAGACTATATTATTTGATAATTTTGTTTAACTATGCTAAGGTACCAAAAAAAAACTCAAAAACATATGGGCTTTCTTTAGTTTTTAATTTCAAATAGTCATGTTTATCCACCAAACTAAAAAAATAATATTAGAGTTTTCACACCCAAGCCCTCTACATTATCAAAAAACCTAAAAGACTTTAGGAATCCATTATAGCCCAAAACAAATAACATTATGGATTGAAACAATGTTTTTATTTAATTTTTCCTTTTCAACAAAAAGTAATGGCTTTGCTGGTATAGATAGTGTCTTATTTTCCACATGATATATTGGTCATTATCAAATCGATTATAACAATGTTGTCTTTTCATATTTTTTTAGAATAGTAAAATTATTTAAATATCCTTAAAAGCAAATAATATTAAACTGACATCTGGGTAATTATTCATCTTTTTCCTTTTTTTTAAGCACAGAAAAATGACATGATTGAAAATTAATAAACTAGTATGTGAGGGGGGTTGTTTTCATATTTTTAAATTTTTTTTGTTATTATTAAGTTGAAAGAGGGGCAATTTCATATTTTGATATATATAAAATACTAAGTTTCAATGTTGCCAAAAGATTTCATCACCAAAAGATTTCATCATAAAATATGATTGCTAAAATACAAAACAATTCAAGAAAACTATTCCACATTGTATAATATTGACTTAAGTTTTAATTTCAACCTTGAGCATCCTAGATGGTGACCTTATATATATCTACAACAAGAATAGGTAATGTTTATAAAAACTCAAGTAAAAAAAAAGGGGAATTAAATAAAAAAAATTCAAAATGTCATATCACATGGTACTAAAGTTCCAAAACGCATGTTCTTCTAGTAATGCAAAAAGAGCCTTTTACCAATTTCACATCACAATTCCTATTATTTATCACATAAACCATTACACTAAGGAAAGGATAGGATGTCGGCTTGAAAAAGTATGAAAGCTTATATTTTAATTTCAATCATTAAGCACTGAATTCAAAGCATAACTCATTTCAAGTTATACATAACTAGATTAAAAAATTAAGGCAATGGTCTTTGAGCTAAAAATCTTTAATTCATTATAAACACACAAAACTAATGGCATGAAACAAGACATATCAAATTTAAAACTCATACACATCTCTTCAAATATCTTCAATATCTTTGTAAATCTACCCCTTTTCGCATACCCATCATCAATCATGAAGTTAAAAGTAATTACATCCTTTATTTGCCACAATATCTTATTAAAAAATCATTTTGCATCCTTTATTACACCCAAACTCACATGCCTACTAATCATGGTATTCCAAGAAACAAAATTCTTCCCATTCATTTAATTAAACAATTCTTTAGCCTCCATCAACAATCTTACTTCCAACATTGTAATATTAGGGACCTCAAGGACTACCTTATTTGATAAACCTTTTCCACACAATCTAGCAAACTTCTTTGGAATTCCTTCATAAAATTTAAAAAATTAAATCTAACAACATGAAATGTAAAACAATTAATGGTTTGTTTACATTAAACATGAAGCTTCCATTATTTCTCTTACATGGAGAACCCATCATTAATCACCTTTAATATTAACTTCAATTGCTTTCCAAAAGGGCTATATATATGTTGCTAGAAACAAAGTTGTATAGAAAAGTACTTTATAGTTTCTCTATGAATCACTAGCAGTTTTTTTTAAAGAGAAATAATTGATGGTTTCTCTTTTTCATGTATGTATAAATTTGTGATTAAGAAGAGAATCAAACTTTGAACCTATAACTTCCATCCATATAAACATGGCAATGATACATGGTTTTTTTTTGTAAGAACCCTAATCAAGATGTTGCCATACAGAAACAAATCAAATAGACCCAAATCGACAAAGATAGTTTTATGATATATTTACGTTGACACGATCTTATCCCTTTATATAACTCCACCTACATCTCAAAGCTAACATCAATGAAACCATCAAAACTTTTTCTAATATCTTGACTAGAAATTCTTTAGAGAACTAAAGGCATATATATCTAATGGACCCAAATAAAAATCTCACAAAATAATATAAAACCCATGTATAGAAAACTAAAAAGATCCATGATTTAGAGATAAAATAAATGATACCTTTCTTGGCTAGCAATTGTCTCAAATCCCAGCCTTGACAACTTTATCATCAACATGGATACTACGAGAGGAAAATCCAACACCAATAATGGATTTGAATTCAGAATTTAATTACTTTTTATAAATCTTGATAAAAGATTGGATTTTTCAATACTAGAATCACCTTATAAAGAGAGAATCAAAACCCAATTATAGTGAATTCTCCATCTTCAAACCAAACATTTTCCTTTACTTGTGACCACCTCACTTTCTTTTCCCTCCACGCCTTATCCCTCATCACCAATTGAGGATTACTATAGTGTTCATTATATGTAGTAAGCATTGTTCACAAAACTAGAGTAAAGAGCCTTTTAGAAAGCATGGTTGCTATAGGAGAAAACCACACTAGTTAGCTATTATAGTTAAGGACTCTCTTTAAAAAGCAATGGTATGGATGCTTTTAGAGCATCCATATATTTGCTTGCTATCCTATATTTTTAGCTAAAATAGAATGTATAAATTTTTTCAGAGCATTGTTGCTAGCTAAATACTCATTATTATACCTTTGTGAATCGTACTCACTATATATAATAAGTACTGTTGCAATTTTTATTTAATTGGGATGCAATAGCGGGAAAAATAATGCTTGCAGGAAAGAGAAAAGAGGGTAAAAGACTATCCATCCTTTATTTCTTCACATTTTCAATCAAAATCGCAAGTTTTTTTTATTTGATTTGGTGTTTAGCTAAATTTCCTCCACCATTTCTTCACACATGTAAGGATGCAGAAGCATTCTCTACTTGTGGGTTTATGTTTGTTTTTTCCTTTTTGAATCTTGCTTATAATTTATTGTTTTTAGATATGTGTGTGAAATGAATGGTGTTATGGGTTTTGGTGCTTGGATTTTAATAAGATGCCTATGTAAATTGCTAGATAGGGGAAAACCTTAAAGGATGCTCATTTAGATGTGTTATGTGGGCTAGGTTAGTTTGTGGGTAAGTATTAAAAGTTCTTTTTTTTTTGTGCTTAGGTTAATGGGTTTGCATTAGATTGTGTATTTTATTTGCAAGTCTGTATTTTTTTTTGTAAATGATAACTAGGATTCTGTTTTTTTTTTTTCATGTTGGGTTTTTGTTTTAGTGAAATAGATTATTATAGATGAAAGTGATAGCCTCAAATAAAATAAATCAACAATCCACACCACTTACAGTAAAGAGAGAGATGAAGTGCGTGCATTCTTTAGCTTCCAGGAAATTCCAAATTCAAGATGAGGAGGCACCTACTTCTCTTTTATTGATTGGAAAAGCAAGAAATGTTATTTAGGGCAAACAAATATACTTCAACTATTTTTTTCTTTAATAGTCAGAATATTCTCAAACCATATAATGAGTTTTAATCCCTCCTCAATTAGGTCCTAGACAAGCTATATACCTACACAAAATTAGTCTGAGATCAACAATGAGAAGAGTGATAAATATCAAGGCAAATTGGCAATTAGAATACAAAATCAAAAGAAATGGCAATTTAACACAATAATAAAATTTTTTAATGAAATATCATATTTTTAAATGTCATGGTTCAAAACCACGACATTTAATTAATGTCGCATTTCTGAACATCAGCAATAATTTAATGTCATGGTTCTAAACCGCGACATCAATTAAATTCTAGAAATAATAAATCTAAATCTAAGAAAAAATAGTTCTGATGAGATTTATTATTTAGTTTGTTAATTTATCATTTCATTTAGTTAATAATTCTAGAGAGTTAATTCTTTTCCAATTTTAACAAATGAGGTAGGGTTATATAGAAACTATACCTAACATTTGTTTCTTCTTAAAAATACCTGCAAAGAACCACAATAATCAAACTCAATAAATTTTCACATTTCATAATCACAAATAGCCTCAGGAAAGCAAATAAAAAAACATATATACATGCAAAATAAATCTCATATACTTTAATAATTTAACATTCTAGTAATTAAAATCCCAAATTATATCAATATAACTCATCTATCTTTCTACATCTACATCGTTTATTGGATGATATACGTTCATCAATAGCACAACTAGATCAAACTCCCTGCCCTTGCCTAAGTGACCTTGTAACGCTGGCACATTCATATGCGTTTATACTTATTTTCATTGATCAAGCATGTAAAAAATATGAGTAAATTGTTTTTTTATATATAAGAAAAGTCTTCACAACCTTTCAACAATTTTTTATTAAAAAACACAGTTTATCACAACTCTTGTTGAAATCATATTCACATAAATTATTTATAAGTTTATCTTTCTCTTAAAATACATATATTTTTTCTGCATAAAACTAAATAACTCGGTGGCCCTAAAAAACTGATATCTTCAAAAGAATTTAACTGTGACATATAAAAAATTAAAAAAAATAATTCATAATAAACATTTGCATCATCCTAGTTATTAATGTTTAATAACTATATGATAAAAATCAATTTCATAAATATTTCTATAAGAACATTGATCTTACATTAATTTCCATCATTATACATATTCATCATTTCTGGTAAGTTTTATTTCCAACATCTTATTCATCACATTGCCATTCTTATATCATGATAACTTTCCTTTTCTTTTTCTTTTTTCTTAATCTAGTTTAACACATTAATATACAATTTATTCCTCACAACTTTAAAATTGATCGAAATCATTCAAACACTTTCATATAGTGTTTCTTTTCACCTTGGATTTATTTCATAACTCTTTCCATTTCATGAATATATTCAGTTTATGTTATTATTTCATATCACATGGAATTTATACCACAATTTATTTCCTCAACACATATAAATCATATGATGTTTTCCTCTCACAACCATCTTTAATCCATATCATAAATCATTGCGTAATTATGTCTAATTCACATCGTAATTTAATTCACAACATATGTAATTCAAGTCGCCCTTTTGTTTCCGTAGCATTTATTATATCTATGATACATTGTACATCAGTCCATACAACACCCTTGTTATATCAAGAAATTTTCTCGATTCGTTATTCATTCCACTTATTTCATGTCCATTTCTATTATTTATAATTTATCACATAAACTTTCATCATTTTTATACTTAAAAGACATGCTCATATTATTTAACTTTATCCGTAGGGATAACTTAATACCCAAACCTTAACCTGTCAGCACAATCAAACTCATGTACACCTTGCTTTATTACATGTTATTGTTGTGGTCAATTGGTCAGCCGAATAACTTATTAATCCCTTAATATGACAACCCCAACCATTTGGAAACCATTATGCATAACTGTCTTTTTAAAATAATTTAATATACACTCTACTAAAATTCCGGTGGAGTTTTTCTCATACTTGAAATATACCAATTTATCGACATCTTCATCAATTTCTTAATCCAATACTACAAACATAATTTACTACTCGACAAAATACTGCGAGGTACCTGATATTTTATTTAATACCAAATACAATCAGTTTTATACACGATGATTATTTACTATTATCTCTTCTATATATTTGCCCTATCAATTACTAAACAATTAATTTCTTATTTTATCCTTAACTTTACAAATCAATATAGTTAACACAAATTAAGAACATACTAAAGTCCTTTCTAGTCCAAACCGGACATTTGTTCAATTACCAAATTATTGGCTTCTTCAATTGCCCATTAATCAAAGTACTAATCTCATTAACCAAGGAACTAATTTCTATAATAACCCATTAACCAGAGCACTTAGTCTCATTAATCAGGACACTTGTTTCTCCAATTACTCATTAACTAGGGTACCAGTTTCTCCATTTGCCCATTAACCAGGGCACTAGTCTTGTTAACCAGGGCACTAGTTTCTCCAATTACCCATTAACCAGGGCACCGGTTTCTCCATTTACCCATTAACCAAGGCACTAGTCTTGTTAACTAGGGCACTAGTTTCTTTAATTATCCATTAACCAGGGCACCAGTTTCTCTATTTGCCCATTAACCAGGGCACTAGTCCAATTAACCATGGAACTAGTTTCCACACAATATCTATTTATCTGCCGACTATCTCACACATCAGTTATTTTGAAGTTCCTATCACACACGCACGCACACACGCACATTATTATTATTATTATTATTACATGGCGGTCTAACACAAATTACACATGATTTCCACCGTTTTAATCAGTAACAGATCACACATTGAATCCCGCCAATGATCGATAATAATTCTTGCATAGCAATTCTATCGTTGCAATCAAAAGTAATATATACAAGGTTTTTTTGCCGGTATTGTAAATCACATCTCATAATAGACTACCCATTATCGCCTATGCAATTAACTAGAACTTTTCAATTTTCTTAATAATAATATCACACCAATGTTCATATTTACAATGGCATTATAAGAAAAATTACAATATCTTAACATTCATAAAATTTTCTAAATAGATTAGGTGTCAGACACCTACCTGTAGTTTGGTCACTGAATGCACAACCCTGATGTTGTCCTCCCATAAGCAACTCTCCTATACCAACAGGACTTACTAAATCACTTATAAAATTATTTTTTTCTAAAATAATTTAAATTTATTTTGTCATCGTGAAATTAAATTTAAACTTCACATTTATAAATCATTAATAAACTACTTCCAATCCATATACCATAATAAATTATTTTATTTATAATACATGTATCACCATGGTTTATCCAACTAATAAATTAGTTGTATTATCAATTCCATGACTTCAATTCCACCATTTTTCCTAATCCTTATATATTACAACAATAAGATTAAATAAGGATTTTGTCACAATTTAACAACCAACTTTAACAACTCATTTCATTTATTTTCATGAACTTATCCAAACCTTTATAAGATGGAAAATTAAGATTTTCCTTCCATCCTATTTAATTTGCAATTCAATCCCTCTCACCATGTTTCTTAATGTATTTCAACACTAATTTTATCATTACCCACATCCGCATTCCATCCTTTTATTTCTTTCGTCATTTTGCCAAATTTCTTAGTTTAGTAAGGATTTTTTTATTATTATTATTTACATCCTACTTATTTATGCATTAGTTAACCCCATTAAATATATTTCATTGCAAACTAAAATCCTAACTTAGTCAAATACAATTTTCCTCTTCTTCCCTTTAGCCTTGCCGATTTGTTTTTTTACATCCAATGAGGGATCAATTCTTCTTTAATTCTAGTTTTCAAAACCTCATCTAAGGTTAATTTTATTCATTTGAGCATGGTAATTTTCCATTTCATCAATCACATACATTCCCTACATTTTTCTACCAATGCCAAAATTTCAAATAAGGGTAACATGAAATTTCTTCAACTTTGTACTCAATTAAACACTAACACATTCAATTATCATTCCAACAAACAAAATTTTATAACAATATCACAAAATAACAATTTCATAACAATACTACAACCAATATGCTAATCACAAAATTCCATAATCAACCACATCATCACCCAAGCATGCATGTATGAAATTTCTACAATCAACATAATAGAATTATATTTACTACTAAGATAACAAGGAATTTAATTAGAAGAAACCTCAAGGTGAAACCATCATTTATCTCCTTCCTTCTTCTTCCTTTCTCAACACTTCATTCTTCCTCGCTTTAAAACACTTAAATCACTCAAATATTTAGTGTAGCTCACCATAAACCTTCTTAATTATCTTAACTCTTCATAATCATGCCTTATTTTTAGGAATTGATGAGAGAATTGTAGAGAAGATGTAAGAAAATCCCTACTCCCTTTTCTCTCCCTATAACCCGCTGGACACCCTAAGCAAATTAGGGTTTATATAATAAAATTTTCATTATTTACATTTAAACCTTTGCCTTTCATATTTAAATTTATCTAGTCCCCATGAGTCATTTTCTTTTCTTCTTTTGGTCGGCTGGACACAGCCCTTTGAGAGCTGATATTTCAACTAATTAAAACCATCTGTCTTTTAATTATATTACCAGGTGTCTCTAGTATATTATTTTTTTTACCCGGTTACCGGTACTTTTTCGTGCAAATTTTAAAAATCACCACATAATATTCTAAAACTTTACCCCATGGTAAAAAAATATATTATAATGCTCCACACAAAGTTTCAACTCAATTTGTCAATCATATTAAAAGTTATATGCGATAGCGCAAAATTAGTCAAATTGCAATTTTCTTAAAAAATCTCAATTTCTCCGAAAATTCTGAAATTTTAACCAAAGCTAAGAAAATATATTAGAAGTCTCCACGCAAAGTTTTATATTTTCTGACAACCCGATCGAGAGTTATGAATTTTTAACGTAAGACTAGTTGATTTATGGTTTTTCATCCAAAAATCAAAATCTCCTTATTTCATCCTTGCGCAAAGCACCCAATTATTTTACTGTGTCATCAAAGCCACTTTACTATATTTATTTTTTATTATTTATTTTTATTTTTAGTCATTTATGACTTGTTCCCGTACCACGACAACATTACTGATTTCTCGCCGGTGTTTACACCAATACTTTTTGTACCATTCTTTTCTTTTGGACCCGGGGTTTACATTCTTCCAGCCTTTAAAAATTTCATCCCCAAAATTTAGACTCTATACCTACCTAACCACGGTTTTATATATATATATAACTACCAATTTTCATTTTCTCAAGAAATTAACAATCCCATTAATAAATTTCTCTCATATTACCATTAATAGGTTTGTCCACAATTTATTTCTTTTCCTTTACATATCCGAATTTCTTTCCATCCGAATGCATACATCCGTTTATTTTAATTTCAAACAAAGTTCCGTAACATATTTCAATTTTCCATTGGTCACACAAAAATTTCCGAAAATATTTTCTATCATCCATGTTTGGCAAGGATAATTCCATTCACAATTCTACTTCCTCCACACCATATTATTTCAATTTCTTTAGCAATACTATAGGATTTTCCATACACCAATTTCCTCTTAATTTATCGTAACTTAATTATTTCCTTATCACAGAAATAATTTTCTATCGATTCAAATAAAAAAGTAAATCTCAATATATGTAGACCACCCAACCATTCTAAAAAAATATGCAATTTCCTTCTTTATTTCCCCTTTTTAGAATTTCTCAACTAAATTTATTTATTCCCTCGTTAACTCCACATTTTAAATGGTATTATTATATCAAAAAATTTAACTTACTATGCTAATTTTATTTTTTTTCAAAAAAAAAAAAAAAACAATTATCAACCCATGCAAACTTATCTGGGTCCCTCTTTTCCTTGTCTCATCATCCATGCTAAATTCTTTACTAATGAGTCTAAATCCAGACACGATCTACCTTAATTTTGTCAAAAGTAAAGATTTTGTGCAACTTTAACCTGAAAAGGGCAGAGCATGTGTCCAAACCTTCAACTTGAAAGTCTCATCTCTACAAAGCTACAAACTCTAATGAAGCAAATACATAGGCATTCATCCCCTCCAATTGCTATCAGTCTTCGTCAAGAAAACAGAATACAGCTAAATCCATACGATATACTAGTACTTCATGCTGATTCCCATCATCATACAAGTTTCTTTGTTTCACGTCCATGTCAAGGCTTCGAAGCACAGGAAACCACATGTGACTTGAACTTCTCAAGTTCTGCCAAAACCTCATCTTCTGGCCTGTAGATCAAATCACTCATGCGCCATATCTGCACACGTTTTTATTAAATCAAATTTAAGCATTATCCAAATGACCCAATGTAGAAGTATCTCTAGAATACTTTTAAAACTCCATTCCCATCTTCATGAACACAGTTGGTTTTGCCAAATTATCCATACACTTGCACAATCACCAAGTAAGACACTTCCTCGGAAAGAAATTATTACCTGCAATGTCCCTCCTCCCCCAGTTGTATCACAGTCATCAGACACACTAACCAATGTCCAAGGATCAGATGCATTCCAATGGAAGTCAACAACCTTGTCCCTGAACGAACAGAATGAAGCAAATTTATGAGAGACTTTTCTGGCCACAGAAAATACAAAAGAATTTCAAAAAAGAACGGAGCATTCAAATATTGAAGATGTGCTTTATTATCAATCAAACATTGAAAGTAGGATTAAATATGGCTAAGAAAAACACATTAAACATGTGAAGACCAGAACAAAAGATAAGATGAATGCTTATTTACAGTGAATTTAGAACTTTTATGTTGACATCCTGCATCTGTGCTTGAAATGTACCAGTTGATTTTGTTAAACCAAAAAATTCTTTATACCAAGGTAGATATGACCTTAACAAGCTCTTGAACACAAACACGTAAAAACCATTTGAGTTTTCCCTGATTTGACAGCCTTTCACAGCATGTTTAACATTGTATGTAATCTAGAGGACCACAAACAAGTGTTGGGTTGCCTCTGATTACTAAAGGCCAAATTCTGAAACTAGAAAAAATTAATGTTTTTCACATAGACATGGTAGCAGGCAATCAAGGCTAAGGGACAATCAGACAAGATGGTTGCATTAACTGCATGAACAAGAAAATGATAAAGGCAACCATACAATGACAAATGTTAAGGAATCATCTTGAACGATAAGATTTTCATTTTTCAATCCATTGATAAATGTCTAGTTTGATAAACATATATTCCAGGTACAACAAACACGTAAAAGGGAATCCTTAATATGAGTTAACAAAGAATCACAAACCATTGAGAATTTCTTGCAACTAAGGAACTGTTTTCAAGGAGAAAAACAATCTTACAAACCTGTGCCCAGCATGCTGGAAAAACAATCCTGCAGGGGAATTCAGGGCTCTAGTCAGACGCTCAGACCTTTTGCCAACCTGTAAGAATAGAAAACATCATTGAGGATGCATGCTAGTAAAACACCAACAAGGTTCCAATCAAACAGGAAAGCAGGCACCATTGGAACCAAACAAGCAAAGCAGCTTTAATTAGAACTTTTGAAATCTGAGGTAGAGCTGGGGGGAAAGCTTTTCCTCAATAAGGGAGAGGTTTAGCTTAAAAGCACCATAAAGAATGTTGGGTCGAGCTCAAGAACAACTGTGTTAAGAAATCCCTCATCCATGTAACAAACTAGGTGGGAGTCTAATTACATTCAGTTTTATCAGCTTTAGTTTTTTAACTTCCTAGAAGCATCCTCATACACTAAATATTTCATTTATCTCAAAGTGAAGAACCAGCAACCCAAATAGGACTTCTAATAGACAAGTTACATGCATGTACACATTCAAAATTACGCATTTTTGCAGAGAAGCTCCTCTCTATATAACTTTATCTTTACTGCATGCAATAATTAATAGACGAACAGTTTGGTCCTTGCTCCAGCTTCTTTTGAAACAATAAGGAAATCAAATATTTCTTAAAAACATTTCAAACTAGAAAAAAAGTGTATTCAATCCTTTTCGTTTTCCCCTTCTCTTGAGGATTTGTTGACTTTTGAATGATTTGTCAAGTAGGTCTACATTGCCAAGAGCCATCTGTTTTATATTCAATTATGTGTGAAGAGATTGGACACACAAACCTTCTCATAATCCCAAATGTTTAAGAGACCATCCTCCGCAGAACTCCCAAACACAGAAGCCTTATCTGGAGACCACTGAAAAAGAATGAGAGATTAATAAAATAAACATGACAGCTAGCACTTTAGGGACAACAAGTGACTACTTCCAATTAAAATTAAGAAGAAAAGGTCCTGGGGATGAGAAGAATAAAAGGAAGAGGTTGATTAGTACCTGTACACAGAGAACAGCAGCATTGTGACCCTCAAATTTATAGACAGGTGAACCAACTCCATTAGAAGTGAGGTTCCGTCGATCAAACATGCAAACAGAAGTATCTGCTGACCTGAAGAAAAATCAAAGAGAGTTAAAAAAAGATCTATATCATTTAATTTTTTTTCCTTACAATCACAAAAAAAAAAAAATCAACCAAACTAAAAATGATTATCTTGTTCACATCTTGGCAGCATAACATAACTGGAGGAAGCATAAAATTGAAACATACCCAGTTAAAATGAGGTTATCATCATGAGGGTTCCAATCAACACAGTGAAGATCAGCATTATGTGCCTTTTCAACCTGTTGACCAGAAACCAAAATAGGGTGAGGACACAAAAACATAGATAGTCAGAGCTGAGCTCTTTAGTTTAAAATTGAACAAGCACGATTCAGAGAATACCACCGAATGTTAAAAAGTAATAAGGCATGCAAAACATGAATGATAATTTGATTCAATTAAGTAGATATTAAAAGAAACACAAAATAAATAAAATACAAGTTATTACTCAGTTTCTAAGATAAAAACACTACATCTCATCAATGTGAACAGATTGTCAAAACAAGAAAAAGTCAATATATTCTGGAGCGGAAAGTAATGAATAATAACCTAGTTCCTCACCATTCAGAACAATCAGATCAGGTTTTCAGTTCATCAATGCTGGGAATGCATTCATAAATATTGCATGATTTGTCAACCATAGTCCAAGAAAAAATAGCAAAAACAGATACCAGGTACTAATAAGACCAAGAATATAAAGCAGAGGCACATAACCTTGATAGCTGGGTTAGTGCCATCTCGAGCATCCCATAATATAAGGCAAGAGTCATCTCCTACACTACAAAACTCCTGCGCACTTCAGAAAAATATAAACGTAATCAGAAATAAAAAGCCACGTCAGAAACATCAACTTACATGGTTTCCAACACTATAATTAAAGATAAATGCAACAGCACATTAATGAGATCAATTTTATGGCTACATCTTCAATCATACACATTATACAATGAACAAAATAACATATCATTAATGATAACTAAAACCATAAAAACTCAGAATTTTCATGAAAGATATTATACATTGAATACTAAAACAACAAACAACCAAATGACTACATATGCATTTAGCCAGGGCCACAGGAGATACCTGGATGGACAGAATGCCACATCTTCAACTGTATCCTCATGCCCCTGATATATACCTCGTGGTCCAACAGAAGGGCCATCAGTGGCTTTATCATTGCCATCCCCAGCCTTTTTAATGATTGATCCACCAGACCCTGGAGACTTTGTTGCTGGGTCAGTGGCAGATGATGTTATATGGTCCTGAATACTCCACAAAACTACTGACTTGTCCTTCCCTGCAATTAACACCCCCTATTTAGAAGAAAATTTTCATCAAGAAAAATCTAGTCCTAGTCCCTATCCAAGCAATCTAGACATGTACATAAGAATAATGAACATCCAACAAAACAACAGAGCCACTGCATAACAGTACACACCACAATGCATAGCTCAACCAAAAGGAAAAAAAACACAATAAGACAAATATGTTGTTTGGTGCAAATAGTAATTACAGCCCTAACTTTAAGAAAGTTACTTTTCAACAAGTATACACTATGATATGTATTCAAAAAAAAATATCAAAAAGAAGCAGCACATAATAGAACAAATTTGAAAAGTGATTTTCTAACCTCCAGAAAGCACATAGGGTTCAGTTGGGCACATTGCAAGAGCAAATTCAGCATTGTCTTGATGTCCAGTCAAAATCTGCAAGAAAGAGTTCCAAGTTAATATGATTTAGTGCCCCAAGCAAAAATGGGTCACTTTGGTAACAAATTATCAATCCCCGGTAATATCAAAAAAGGTCTGCAAATGCATGAATGATATAGAAATGCCGGGAATGCTACAGTGATGCAAGAAAATGTTTGATGTGAGAACCACTTGAACACAATCGCATTGGCATGTGCCTGCTCACAATTTACAACACTCTTTAAGGAAAATATCAACATGACCCGACTTTCCATTATAGTGAAACCAATGAACAATAACTACTAGGATTGCTGATTTATTAATATAAAAAACATAGTCTAAATAAATAAGTAAATAAAAGATAAAAAAATGCTGCATTTCAAAATCAAATTATACCAAATCTGGACGAGAGTTTGTAGCTCCAAGAACAGCATGGCGGTTAGGCTGTGCTTCAACATCCCATATAAGAACCTGAAGTTTTACAAGTCCATTCCAGGAAAAATTAAACAATGGAAACTAACAAAACTTAAGTAAAACCAAAGACAGCATAACATCAACCTAAATAAAGAAATCAATAGGTTCTTAAGACACTCACATCAGGGCTGTCAGTATGAGTGGCCACTATCTTACTATTCTGTGGGAGTTCTCTGATTCTATTTACCTGAAAAAGTATATTAAGTACAACTATGAAGAACAAGTTCAAGTGGGATTTCCCACCTTTTAGAAAGAAGGGCAAAAAATTAAGATCAGGGAGAACATGTAATAAAGAGCCATTGAGGCAAAGATTAAGTTCACGTAAGAAGAATTTCTTTTATAACAGGAAATGCAAAAGTAAAAATTTACAACAAACTCAAGAATAGAGAGATCAAGTAGAAATCTAATTCATACAGAAAAAAACAAGAAGTCCCAAAAGTTTATAATCAGCGTATATATCTGCATCACTGCATGAAATTGTAAATAACTACATACACTATGGTTGTGTACATTTTCTACATGAGATTTATACCTCTCCAGGGTGTATGATGGTCTTGTACTTCTTAACAAATGGAGAGCGTGCTTCTTCATTAAACTGGAAAAAAAAAAAAAAGCAAATGGATGTTAACTAAATAAATTTAAGTTCTAGGAACAATTGAGGAACCTAACAGTGTATTTGGATGATAGAAAGTGAGGAAAGAATTTAGGGGGGAGAAATATGATGGCAGACAGTTACTTAAAATTGTTTGGATGGAAGAGAGAAAATGAGGGGAGAGGAAAGTGGAGTGAAGATTTTCCTTGGGCCCACCTTTCAATCTTTCCAATTTGGAGAGACAATGGAAAGATAATGAAAAAAAGTTGCTCATTCACCCTTATAATAAATTTTGTTTTCCACAAAATGAAGGGTAAGAAAGGATTTTATGAACTTTCTCTACAGATCAATTCCCCTCCAAATTCCTTCCATCAAAACAACAAGAGAGGAAATTATTTCTCTCCTGTAACTTTCTTTCCCTTCATTTTCAATTATTTCACTTTCCTTCCCTTCATACTTGGTTCCCAAACACAGAGTAAGAGTTAAGAGCAGGAAGAAGAAAGTAGAATACAACAAACAATGATGAATTACCTGAGATATGTGTTCCGCAGCAGCAACCCTAGACTTGACAACTTCACAATTTGCAATGACCAGAGTATTTGGAACACTACCATCAGTCTGACCACAAAAAAGAAGTTGAATAAAGAAAAATAACCATTATAAAGTACAACATTTTTTATGAGAAATGAATTTCTAAATTATCATAGAAGGTAATATTCATTGGCAAGGTAACAGGGGAATGAATCTCAAGAAGGGAAAAGGTAAAATGCAGGACACAAACAGGAATCTCGACATGAAAAAAAAGTCTTGCATGAAAGATATTAGCAAAATAAACCCAGCACCACAAGTCATACTCCATCAACAGAGTACCAAAATCTCTAAGACATTTCGCCCACAATTTCACATAGGATCAACCAGAAAGAGATGTCAAAGGGCATATAACAAATGCCCCTCCCAAGCTAAACGACTGACCAATTTCACACCAAACCCATAGGCTCCACTTATCACCAGTAAAACCTTGGAAGTTTCAATGTTGTTTCAGTGTAAGGATGTTGTTTTGGCTGATTTCTTCAGCCTTCAATACCCATTTGAGCAGTAAGATTTAAGCCATTTTGTTCGGAATGATTCTCTTTGGCAATTTCTTTATTGCCAAAACAAAAATGAGAGCATTTTGTCCAATAAGATTATAGAAGTTTCAGATGTTCGACTAAGGGAAAAAAACACTCATATAATATAAACAAAAAACTAGCCTGCTCGGAAAGATAGAGGCGCTGGCGATTCTTGTAAGTAGCTTGCTCAAGCTGCGGACCCCACCTAATCACAGAATCATCAATCAATAAGAAAAGAAAAAATAAAATCATTGAACTTTAATAATTGTACAGCCATAGAAATGGAGCAACAAGGTAACCAAACTGAAAAACCATGGCTTTGGTTCACAAAGAGATAAAACATCCCCAAGAAATAATACCCTAAAATCTCTCACTCTCTCTTAACCCAAAAGGAAATGAAGCATTGATAAATAATGTGTCCGCAAGCTGGGGTTTCGTCTTCAATAAAAAGATGCAACGCATTAAAGATCCGAAAATAAAGACGCTAGACAAGAAAGAACATTTAAACATGCATACCAGAAAGAAAAGCATCCATCAATCAAGAACTGAAAGGAAAGTATTAACCCTAGTAGAAGAGAGAGAGAGAGAGAGAGAGAGAAAATACCGGCAAGAGAGAGAAGGCCAAACGAGGTTGTGATTAGCAAGCCAGTCATAAAGAACAGGAACCAAAGACTTCCACTGAGTGTACTTGTCATCAACAGAGTGTTGGTGTGCCTTCTTTCCCTCTTTCATTTTGGGACCAGCACTTTGCTGTTGCTGTTGCTGATCTTCTTTGGGCTTGGGTTTTCGGCCTCTCTTCTTTGGCACCTGAGGAGCAGCAGCAGCACCTTCCATTTCAAAGAAAAAACGACTTTCTTTCTCTCTTCTAGTATGAGTGTGAGAGCTAAAACCCTGAAAGGAAGGAGGGTCCGTCCTGTCTACCTCGTATAAAGACTAGAACCAGCTAGGCTATCCTTTTATTGCTTTGCCAACCGAAGTGTATTTTTTCAATGAACTGATCCTAAAATGAAGGTGTGTAACTTTTGGGTCGGTTTGTATTCATTTTAATTTTTAATATTTTATAAATTATAAATCTAATCCATTTATTTTTTTTTTAACCCGAAGACATTGGATTTATATTACTAGTTTTCGTAAGTTAAGTTCAATTAGAATTATGATTTTGACTTAATAAATTAGCTAAAAACTTTTTATAAGCTAAAACAACAATTTATGATTAAAATATTAATTGAATCAATTGATTAAAATAAAAACAAATAATTAAAACAAAACATGTAACAACAAATTAAATTTGTTAATATAAATATCAGATTGACCAGGTTTTAAAAATCTTGACATGTTATCAAACATCATATTAATTTCTTAAATTTTTTATTTATTATTATTTATAATATTTATATTATTTGATTTTAATCGATTAAGTCAAATCAGATAATACAAATATTATATATGCATCAGTTTTTTTATCTTACTAAAATATCCATGCTTTAAACATTAATATAATAAATATTGTGATTAGATAAAATTACTAATTGTAAGAGATTGATAAATAATTATGAAAATATAAAGTTTTAATATTTATTATGCAAATTCCAGTATTCAAATACAGAAAATTTAATTTTAATAAATACTTAACATTTTAAATTTTTGTAATAATGACTTACAATCTTGTAAACATGTGCTGAAATTTTTCCTAATAATCAAATTGGTATTGGGTCATTGGATTTGAGGAAGATGATAGATGAAATGAAAATAAAAGAAATCTGTTATAAATTCAAAATTCAAAATTCAAAGTATAAATATCTACATGATAATCAAAGTATCAGTATTTTAACAACAATAAAGCATTCATATTTTTTTATTATTATTAATATGGGTGCTTGGTCCAGCTTATGCGTACCTCAACTAATCTCATGGGTCCTAAAGTTAACGATCATGTAAATCTCCAATGACCCTGAGATTTATGAAACTTGAACTGGTAATTTTTAAAAAGCAAATTTAGAATCTGACTAGTTGAGTTACCCCTAAAAGTTATAGCATCAACATTCTTGCTCTCTAAAGGGAGTCCTTAGCTATAATAATTAGTCTATGTGATTTTTTTTTCTATAGCATTTTTACAAGTTAAAAGGGCTCTCTATTTTGACAAAAGAAACAATGCTCGCTGCATATAGTGAGCACTGTAGCACTGCTCAAGTAGTGTTGGTGGAGAGGTGAAGCAGCGGGAAAATAAATGGAGGAAACAAGAGATAAAAAGAGAACAAGGTCTTTCTTATTTGTGTTTATTGTTTTGGTGTGGGTTTCGAAAATGTAGAAGATGCAGCAAGAGATTATCCAAAGAAGGTTAGCTTCCCTTTCTCTCTTTTATTTTTCTGTTGATCTTGATTTTGCTGTTGAAAAAGTTTGAATTCTCTTGTTTTGAAGAATTTGGGATATGGGCCCTTTGATTCAATTTGAGAAAATTTGGATTTTAACTAAAATTTCATGTTCTTAATTATATGATCTTTCTATTTCGAGGAGCCTATGCAAAGTGCAAATAGGGTTAGAAGTGGTAGATAGCTTGGTTCCTTTAGGTCATAGTCAACTAGAACTTATAATTGGGACTGATAAGCTAGGAAAATAGTTATTGCTATTGATACCAATAAGAGAATGTTTAGCATTATTCTTCTACATGTGTTTAAGTATGTTTTAAAAGTGTGTTTAGCATGAGAAAAAAAATAATATTAATGTTTTTTTAGTGCTTTATAATAGTTTTGATGTGTTTATGTCAAAAACTAAAAATAAACCTTAATAAAAATTATTTTAATATATATTTAAACAAAAAACATTTTTAAAAAGTATTATGTACCACAATATCAAACATACACTAAATCGAAAGCAAATGAACTCAAGGGCCACTCTAAGAGTGAGAAATTGTATTGTGTTCATGTAGCGATTAGAGAATCATTCAATTCCGAGACTATCATAAACTTATCCTGGATCCATGATCGGCACATAAGCAAGATCTCTCTTTTAAGGTTTCATAAAGGAAAAGTACTAATTACAACTAAAAGAGTAGGTTCTAAAAGTCCAACAAAAGTGACTTGCTAATAAGCTCTTGAAAAAGATAAATAATGAGAAGGTGAGTTCAACAACTCAGTGAATAGATAACCTTCAATATACATACGCGAGGTAATACAATAATGAGGAATATATATACAAATATGACTTTAGGTTCTTAAAGGAAAGTGTATCAAATAGACCATAACAAGAATATGATAAGGTAAAGCTCGTCAAAAAATCAAAATGAAATAAGCATGAGCCTCCGTACTTTGGGATGATTAGTCCACACAAGTTGATGACTTCCCTTATCAACTAGGGTTTTAGATACAATGTGCATAAAGACTAACACTATCCTATTAATATAGGTATTCTGACTAGCATACTATAGGTTCATATCATAATCAAACAGACAGATTCATATTTCAAGACTCAACTCATGACATCAATCAAATGAGAAGCTATCAATTCAGAAGTCAATTTTAAAGTATATATCAGCTCATATCAAGAATTCAAATTCAACAATTGATCATGCTTTATTATAACAATGATAATAATCAATATATATATATATATATATAGCGGGACATTAGTATATCAAGAAACATAATTTAATTCGTATTAACAATTCAAATATTTATATTATTTCTCATGCATATGAAAGATTATCCACTCAACTGACTCAAAAACAAACAGAACTTGAAAGTAGATATCGAAGGATATCCTATTGATGTCCCCGTAAGTATAATATCAAGATTATCTAAATATAAAAAAATGCATGCCCAAAAACATCTTGAAAAGAACTTACATCCTATTTAATATATTTAACTAAGAGTCTAACTCATAATCCTATATGTTTATAAACCAAACTAGTCATTTTTTTAAAAACCCAAAAATTAAATGGTTTTCCCAAAATTTAATTCAAAAGAAACAAATCATAAAACTTGATAGTAATTCACCAAATAACCATCAATTATTCATCAAACCAATATGAAAAAAACTAAAATTATAGCTAGGGACCAATATGGAATTTTATCATATTTTTAGGGGTCAAATTGGAGGACCAAACTGAAAATGTTATCAATTCATAACTATATTAGAATTTTTCCCATAATTCATCCTCAATTCTATCCAGAATCTCGAATAATGCTCCAGGAACCAACTTGTAATTTACCAAAGTTCGGGGACTGAACTGTAATTTTCATAAATTAAGGGACCAAAATGAAATTTCATCATCTTCAACCTCAAACCCAGATTTTTACACAGATCACAAACTGATATACCAAAATCTCTAACTCAAATTCATCATTTAAACAAACCATAACTCAAAATCATCATCCTTACCTAAAATCTTACAAAATCAACTAAATAGATCATTATTCATAATAATTAACCCATAATATTTCAATCAATTCATCAATCAAACCCAAAATAAAATCTTCAAAACCCTAATCTTTAATAAAACAGAAAATCAAAGCTAAATAATATAGTTATATATAACCAAAGTGTAAATTATCTTAACAACTTATTTCTTCTAATTCTTTTCCATTTTCTCTTCCTTCTTTTCCTTTCTTTCTCTCCTCCTGGTTCGCTCTTAATTTCAGATCCCTCTTTTTTTTATCTTTCTATTTATTATATTTATCAACTCTTTGTTCAATTACTACAATACCCCTCATTCATTTATACCTATTGTCTAAGCCCCCAAGGGCTTTGTTGTCTTTTTCTATTAGTTCTTTCTCTTTTATTTTCAAAACATTACATAGACTTTCATTTTTTTTAGGTGATTGTTTTTCTAACCATTAATTAGTCTGTCTAATGGTCAAAGCAAGTTCACCCTAGAAGAGTGAATCATTGCTTTATAGGTTAATCCTAGCTATTTTAAATACAAAACAATAATTGATTATATCTTTGTTTTGTTTCATTTAATATTTGGTATAAATCTTACGTAAAAGTTCATAAGTCATTGTATTAAAATAAATAATTTGATTTTTTAGGTGTTTTTGGAATTTAGGGCAAGTATCATGGCTTTAATAAACTTGTTATTAAATCTAAAATGCATGCAAAAATATAAAAACTATTAATTTTTTTTGTATTTTCAAGAAATGCTAAATCATGCCATGTATTTTTTTTTATTTAAAATGAAAATGTGATTTTTATTTAAGAAACTTCGTCATATACAATTAAAATATTTAAATGTATTTTTTTGAAAGGAATTTTTTTACTATTTTTATAAAAGAAACTTGGTCATATAAAATTTAAAATATTAAATATGAGAAGATAAAAAAAGGTATGATAGACCCAGAATTAATTGCAAAATGGTCTTCCAAAAATTTTAAATTTTGTTAAAATTAAACTAAGATTGTATTTGACCAAACACAATAATATGTTTTAATCAAACTATTATAATCAATATATCAACTTAAAACAAATTATTTATTCATCATTCACCAGCTTAATAATCCTACACTATTAAGTTAAGGAGGTCACAAGCTGTTTTCTTAAGGAGTAATGAGGGAAAAACCAATGGACAGTCGGTGAGGTTAAAGGAGAAGGTTTTACACGATCATGAAGGCTGATTGGGGGTTATGTTGTGTTGCTGCATGGGTTCTTCGATGGCGGAAGATAATTAAGTGGTTGGTATTTTTGCATATGGGAGATGGTGGGTTTTCTTTTCTTTTCTTTTCTTTCAAAGAGAGAGGGTCGTGTGGGTCACAAGTTTTGTTGCTTTTTCAACAGTGAGGGAGGTGTGCCAAGTTTTAGAGCACGTTTGGGAACGTGGCTGCGTTCCTAAAAAATTTGATTTTTGTTTTTTGCTAAAATTTAATATGGTTTGTATGTTTTGGATCGTTTTGATGTGCTGATGTTAAAAATGATTTTTAAAAAATAAAAAAACATCATTTGCATGCATTTTGGCATGAAAAGTTATTTGAAAAGCACGCGCAACCACACTACCAAACACGCTCTTATTAGGTGTGAGAGAGTGGCTATTTTTCTCTTTATGAGTCTATGTGTCTGGGAGAATACGAGGGTGAGTGTTTTTTTTTCTTTTTTTTTTCTATGACTAATATTTAATTGTTAATAATAGTTAGTTCAATAATTGTATTCAAACAATAACTTGAAGCCTCCACTAAGTTTTTAGGTTTTAACCATACATATCCTTTCAAAGTATTGAAATCCCAAATTGTTGCCTTTTATTTTCGGTAATATATATAGTTAAACTAGGGATTGAACAGAGTGAATTATTATAATATTACTCCTGTTTCCTAATATTGCTTAATTTGGTCTTAAATATTAAAACTTAAAGGAGCATAGGGTTCAGAGTAAATTTCAGGAGCCACCAAATCATTCATCCACTGAATTTGTTTCATTAGTTTCGGGTTTTCCTTAATACAAGTAATGTTGCTAGAAACATTGGAAACCTTTTACTAACTATCTATACATGTTAATTAAAAAAAATTATTGTAAAAATAAAAAAGCTACAATTTATAAATAATTTTGATGATCGATCACATGCTAATTTATTTATCGATCATTGATTCCTTGATCAATATTTCTTAATTAATATATTTTTTTTCCTTCCAATAAGAGAAACTATAGTTAAGAACTTAATTTTGACGGAGAAGGATAGTATCCTCACAAATCAAATAGACTATAGGGTTCTCTACTTGGATTTAATAGATAATAATAATAATAATACAAAATAAACTAATCTAGATGAAAACACAAAGAAATACAAAAGGAAATAAAAGTATTATTAGACCTTGTTTGTTTGCTGGAAAGTAGTTTTCTTTTGGAAAGTGAATTCCGGGAAATTGAATTATTTTTCTATGTTTGGTAGTGTAATAAAAAATAAGTTGGAAAACACTTTCAAGTGTTTGGTTATGTCATGGAAAATAAGCTGGAAAATAAATTATTAATTTTTTATTTTTTTCAAGTTTATTAAAATAATGAGGAACAAATCTTACAAATTAAAAAGTTGAATGAGAATGAAATTGAAAAAAAAATATAATTTCATAAATTATCTTAAATAAAAAAAATAATAATCAAAATAATAGAGATTAAATCTAAAATAAAAAAAATTGAAAGATGAAGAAATTAAAATAATAATAATAATTAACTTTTCATAAATTATTTCAAATAAAATAAGTAACAATAAAAAAAATGAGGACCAAATTTGATAAATAAAAAATTTCAATTAAAAAATGATAAGGGAAAAGCAAATAATAATTATAAAAATGAGGACCAAACTTCATATAAAAATTAAATTCTAAGAGATGAAATTGAAAAATAAATATTCAAAATAAAATATATATAGCAATTAAAATTTTGAGGATCAAATTTGATATAATCAACAAATAATATGATATTTTGAAATTTTTCACAACTTCCGGAAAGTATTTTCCGCCCAAAATAAGGCGTTTGTTTCCCGGAAAGTGGTTTCCAGGAAACCACTTTCCTGTGTTTGTTTGTCATTAGAAAAGTTGGTCAACGGAAAACACTTTCTGAAAGTTGTGAAAAATTTAGAAATGTCATATTATTTGCAGATTATATCAAATTTGATCCTCAAACTTTTGATTGCTATATATATATATATATATATATATATATATATATTAAGGGTGTTCAAAAAAACCGATTAACCGAAAAAACCGATAAAAAATTAACCGAGAAAACCGAACCGAGATAGAAAACCGATTAAACCAATTTTAAAACCATAAAATCTTGTCGGTTCGGTTCGGTTTTGGTTTGCCACTTAAACCAGTGAACCGAACCGGTAGTATAAATACCACAGTAATTCAGTAAGCCTAACCCTAATTGACATTCTGAACTGAAGTCGCCGCCCACACCAAAGAGCAAATAGCCAAAGACGATTTATCGTCTTCTCCCTTCTACATATGTCTTGCCCTTCACCTTCAATTTTCATCCTTCCTCTTCTCCTTTTCGCATCTGTCTCTTCCTTCAATTTGCATCCTTCCTCTTCTCCTTTCTGCATCTGTCTTGCCCCCTGCATCTGTCTCTTCTCTAGCCCAAAGAAAACCTCTTGGCTTCTCTCTTCACTTGCAGCAGAACGACAGGGCTCCTCCATTGGTAAGTTTATCTTTGTGTGCTTAATTGTTTATAAGTTCAACTTTTTGTTTCAAACTTTGATGCTTCTCTGACCTCTGCTTCTCATTTGTTTATATTGTTAGATAAAGAAGTTCCAAAAAACTGTATGATGATAATCTTAACTTCGTGAAGTTTTAGTTTCCTTCTGCATGTATTTTTCTATAATCTACGGGAATGGTAATAGAACTGTGGGGAGTGATATTAGCTTCTGAGTGCTTATTTCCTGCCTTCTGCTAATGGTTTCTTTTTTGGGATATACAAATATAACTCTATTAAGTTGTTAACAGGTCACATTAATGCATACAGGTCCATTGGTATTGCCATTAATACAACTTGATGATACTGTTTCCATTGGTTTTGTCTGCATATGCCTTAACCTGAAAGGAGAAGAAAAGTTCGGAGTGACCAGGAGAAGAAAGGCTTGCAGATGGCACTTCCACATTGCATGCATATTGAAAGATAAGTGTTCAGTAGGGAATTCCTGTTTATGGCGATCAGCCAAGCTATGAATTAATTCAGGTTTCTATAAATTTTAAAACTCAATTTATTGTAAGGCTAAGCCAATTTTAAAAAAAAAACCGAAAAAAACCCATAAATGAAGGGATTTTGGTTTCCCGGTTTTTTTCAAAAAAAAAATCGGATTTAATAAAGGGATTAGGTTTCTTGTTTTTTTCCAAGAAAACCAGATTTAACCGAACCAGACCGACTCGGTTTGAATCGGTTTCCGGTCCGGTTCGGTTAATATTTCTCAAAAATATTGAAATTCGATACAGTTGGTTTTTTTAGTCTAAACCGAACCGAACCGAACCGTGAACACCCCTAATATATATATATTTTTTGTTTTGAATATTTGTTTTTCAATTTCATCCCTTAGAATTTAATTTTTATATTAACTTTGGTCCTCATTTTTATTTTGTTCTTTCCTTATCATTTTTTAATTGAAATTTTTTATCTATCAAATTTGATCCTCATTCTTTTGATTGTTACTTATTTTATTTGAAATAATTTATGAAATGTTAATATTATTATTTTAATTCTTCATCTTTTAATTTTTTTTATTTTTTATTTGATCTTTATTATTTTGATTATTATTTGTTTTATTTGAGATAATTTATGAAATTATATTTTTTTTTCAATTTCATTCTCATTCAACTTTTTAATTTGTAAGATTTGTTCCTCATTATTTTAATAAACTTGAAAAAAATGAAACATTAATAAGTTATTTTTCAGCTCATTTTCCATGACATAACCAAACACTGGAAAATGTTTTCCAACTTATTTTCCATTACACTACCAAACATCAAAAAATACTTTCCCGGAATTCACTTTCCAAAAAGAAACTACTTTCCAGCAAACAAACGGGGCCTTAAGGAAAACACTTTCCTGGAAACCAAGCTAAATTTTTCTTTGACTGTAAAGTGTTTTCCGTTGACCGGAAAGTGTTTTCTGTTGACCAACTTTTCTAATGGCAAACAAACACAGGAAAGTTTGGAAACTGGTTTCCCAGAAACCATTTTCCGGGAAACAAACACCCCCTAAAAGTTGTAAGAGAAAAATAAATTGCAAAAAAATAAGATAAATTGTG
>Ga0325404_1000838_pt1 | contig 31656 bp, 23 predicted proteins | sample PopdelMetagenome_18_FD_205664 | JGI IMG/M metagenome (GOLD analysis project Ga0325404, IMG submission 205664) | Populus deltoides microbial communities from Bellville, Georgia, United States - Xylem-Control-R1 | ecosystem: Host-associated > Plants > Phyllosphere > Stem > Wood/Secondary xylem...
TTTGTTTTTAAAGCTTTATTACTCCTCACTTAGTATAAAAAAATATTTGCAATAAGATACTATTGCAATTAAAGCTTGGTTGTTTGCAATGAGGGGGTAGTGTTTAGATATAAAGGGGAAGAAGAAGAAGAAATAGGGGAGGAGAGGGTCGATGGCCAGGTCATATATTAAATATTACTCATGGAATTACCGACAGAATAATTTCGTCTGTCAACCTATTGGCAATTCTGTGGGTACAATAAACACGTCACCGTCGGACATCCAAGATTGAATCTCACTGTAATTTCGTTGGTAAAGTCATCCACAAAAACTTACACGTCATCGCACTACTTTTTTTTTAAAATTCTTTATATTCCGACGGGGATTCCCTCGGTATATAATTAAGAGCTACTAGAAAACCCGGATATATTGATATTGTCAGAGATTCATGGATAAGAAACTGGTTGTGGCTAGAAAAGATATTAGCACCCGTAACGCACCTTACCTGAGGTAAACTGCTTTGTGGTTTTATATGATTTGAAAATTTGAAATATTAATTAAATTTTAAAGTTTTAATAAATCAGTTATTAAATCCTAGAATATATATAGAAACATGTTCTTACATTTTAATAGAAAATATAACATGATTTTATTTGTTCTTGAGATATCTAACCATTTTCAAATTAGACACTTAATTCTTTTTGTCTTTTTTATTTTTATAATTCAGTAACATAAATAAAAATACAAACACACACACACATCTCTTTTTATTATGCTTACTCACCCATAATTACATGTTTACAACTTAACAAAAAAAAATCAAATAAATCAAAACACAACAGTATCCAAATATATACAACAACATTTGAAAATTACAAAAATAGCTTTGGGAACAGTGCTGGAGAATTCTGGGCATCTTCTGTGATTGTGGTACAGTGGCGGCGCATCTCCTCCACGCGCCACGCCACTGGTGGGGCGTGGGTTCACGCGCCACCGTGAAATCCGGGCAGCAACTGAGATCCATATTTAGTAAAAAACCCGATTGAACCGGTTAAAATATTTAGGAAAATATCCGGTTCGGTTTGGTTTCCAGTTTTGGTGTGCTTGAACCGGCCAACCCGAACCGAACCGAACCGGTTCGGTTTAGGAATGAAAAAAATAAACCAAGCGACCCAAGCCACGGGTCGCCTCCTCCAATTACTTTCCCTTTCAACAACCCTAGCAGACCATTTATTTGCTTTCCCTTTTGCACAGCCGCCCCCTCCCCTCCAACCCTTTCAATTTTCGTTCACACTTCACAGACACAACCGCCCCCTCCAACCACCCCTACTCCCATTAACAGCCGCCCTGCCCCCTCCCATTAACAGCCGCCTCCTCCTCACCAGTCAACGAGCTTAGGCTATTCTCGGACAACCATTCTTCGAATCTCGAAAGAAACCGCCGTGCGTGTGAGGTGGCAAAAATGTTACCGCTTTCAGATCTTCTTCAATCTATTGCTTCTATCAAAGCTGATTACATCACTCAGGTAATCTTGTCATGTAATTACAGATTTAATTAATTGTTGCTTGTTGATTTTATATTGTTTCTATTTTTCTATTTTGATGTGTTAATTATTTTAAACAATGTAAAAATAAAGGTGGACGAAAGAACACAATTTGGAAAGGAAATTGGAATTGTTGTCCCTGTCTCAGTTTCTCAGAAGACGATCAATCGCAAACAATATGTCATTTTTTTCCTTCTTTTCTTTCTCACTGGTAGATTGGAATTTGGAACTGCCAATAAAAGTTTGTATTCGAAGATAGCTTTTTGAAAATTGACCCCATTATTTATTGTGGCTTAAGCTTTGAGATATTGCATGATTATGAATTGGTTTATATGAGTTGAAACATAATCTGACAAAGATAGATTAGCCGATTGCTGGGAAAATAGTTTTCAAATCTCTTTGAAAAATTTCTGAATGGTGGGTTGATGATGCGACATAACAGACCCGATTTGAAGGGAATCTTTGAGATATTGCATGATTATGAATTGGTTTATAGGAGTTTGCTGGATTGATTTTTTTCTTTTTTTTCTTTTTAGAAGGGTGTCGCACCCTCGCGAGCGGAGCGCGGCGATCCTCGATTTATTTTGGAGTCTTTTGTTTTGATTGTGGATAAAGGGAGTCGCCACCTAGTATTATGGTCACTAGGAAACCTAACTGGTCTTTCAGAGATTCTAAGGCAAGGGACTGGTTGCTTAAAGGGAAGGTATTAGCACCCCTAGTACGCCCTACCTAAGGTAAGCTGCTTGGTGTTAATTTGGTTTGTCTTATAATTGCTATGGTGTTGGTGTTTTCTAATCCCATCAATTTTCTAGGTTTGATTCAAACTAAATTTATTAAGATAGAAATCCAAGGAGATTCCATGTGCTTTAAAAGCTCATTTTTCCCTTAGTATTTCATACTCTTACGGCTCTTAAATCGCGGAGTAAAAAAATTGAAATGTCCTCGATTACAATCAAGGCTTCTTTCAAGGATGTGTGATGACTTATTATCCCTAGAAAATTATTTTGGATATTTACCACTTATGGTTTCTTTATCCAAATATTAACAGTGAATAATAACAAGTTATTCCCATTAAATATTTTGGATATTCATCCCTTTGGGATTTCTTTATCCAAACATTAACGGTGAATAATAGATGAATTCCCCCCACAATAAGATTCTTTATTTTTTTTTGGAATATTGGCCAATACCCTTTGGAGTTTTCCAAACATGTTGTAAAATCCAGAAATGCAAGAAAATAATTTTTGTTGTGTTTAAGAAATCCATGCGAAAACACATTTTCGAAACTTTCAATATTTTTTGTATAAAAACGAGCGTTCAAAACATGTTAGGGTATTGGCCGTATGCAACACACAAGAAAACATTTTTTATATATATTTTTTGTCAAAATGCAAACATCACGAAAAATATTCACCTATTCCAAAATTCGCAAGAAGCTTAAAACAATTAATCTCAAATAAACAAGGTTCGGCACACCAATTTAAAACACAAGTCAGCGTGCACAAAACATAAAAAAACAAAGTCCTGAAGCTAAAAAAAAAAAATTACAACATGAACCGTGACCCCCCCGCAAACTGAAAAAAACAAAGAAGAAAGTGTGAACCCAGCATCGGCAGAAAACAAAAGAATCCTTAACTGAAGAAAGGGACCCTCCCTCATGTTTTTTTTCAAACTCTCTCTTCTGCACCTAAGCACTTGTTTCTATATAGCGTTCCATTGCAAGAGAATGCTTGAGCGACGAGAGAAAGGGGTGGTGGAGATTGTAAAAGCTCACAGTTTCTGATCACCAGGGAGTAAAACACAAGAACGCAGCTCTAACAGTGATAATAAACTAAACTTAAAGACATGGGAGGGACAATGGGCAAGCAAGCAACTTTGTTGCTAAGATGGAAAATGAACGTCCCCGAAACAAAAGCAGCAACAGATTTTTTTTGAAAAAAAGAACAAAAAACCAAACAAAGCTTTAAATATGTCAAAGATGAAGGAAGTCGAGACTCATACCTGCAGATCCTGCACGTTTCAAATGCAGATAATGAGACACAAACCGATGGAAAAAACTTCTGCCTTTTACCTCTGAAAAACCAAAGAAAAAATTCCTCTTTTGTTCTCTTGGCTTTTCTGGTTTTACTGTCGCCTGCCTCTCTTTTCTCCTCTCTTTTTTCTTTCACAATGACGAAAGGATCAAAGAAAAAAAACCTCTATGTTCCCCTGCTATCTGTGTTTTCACTCCCCGCCTCTGTTGCGTTTTTCTTTTCTGTCTCTCTCTTTGCTGTGTTTTTTTTTCTGCCTCTTACTCTCCGGTTTTCTCTTATTTTTCTGCCCTCTCTTTTCTATTTTTCTGCTCTCTTTCTGCCGCCCCTTGCTAGGTCATTAGAGGGGTTTATATATAGTCTAACATATCTCTATTTAGGAAAGATTCAATGCATTAATTCTAGGATGCAAATCCATGCTGATGTGCAGTAAAAAAAATGCAAAAAGGAAACTGAAATATTCTTATTCTTATTTTGATTTTCAGCACTTAATTTCCATTGATCAAAGGGTGGTACAGCTCCTTTCTTTCCTTCCATAGCTGGGACCATGAGGCACCAGCTGTTTCCTTTGAAATGAATCAATAAAAACGTGGTCTGCAGCTCTCCAATCAGCAAGACAAACATGGAAACCAGCAGGAAATTTGCAGAGGAAAAAAAGGAAAGAAATCAGAAGGGTAAGGGTGCATGCTACAAAGTCTTATTTTCCTTATTCGGTGTGGTAAAAAATCCTGTCATTTATGATGATCCAACCCCCCTCTCCAGCTTTCAATATCCTTCTTCAATTCAATCCCTCATTTCAGCACTTTTCGATTCAGTCCTTGGTCCAAAAAAAATCCTTCGAATCAGTCCCGCGAACTTGGGCAAAAAATCATTCTTGCGGCAGGAATCCCTGCTTTCACACTAGATATTCAAACGGGAATATCTTGAGCCTCTGATATCGAAATCAAGTGATTCAAAATCTCAAATTCATCTACGTGTCTAGGACTATAACTTTGATGAAGGAGTCGAAGTGAGATAAAATCTTTTTACATAACAGAAACTGATAGTAATCTAGTTGGTGAAAAAGGTTCTTGATCTGACGACACTAAGCATCCAAATCTGACTGAGAATCTGCTCTAAGAACAATGATCCCTAGGACCTAATAAAGGTGTACGTCAATTTTTCAACATGTAATGAGTGACAGAATATACCTAGGATGGTCAGATATCGTACGAAATTGAGTCAGAATCAGAGCCTAAGTTGAAACAAAAAATTGCGACAGCAGCAGAACTATTTTTTTGTGCAAATTCTGAGGGATTTATTCAACAAGATAACAAAGGAACGAATTTAGCATTATGAAGACCCCTAGTCAGTCTAAGAAAACCTGATGATTTTGGCAGCAAAGGAGAAGGATAAAGAGAGCAGAAAACAGCTCAAACAGGGTTTCGAAAAAAAATATTTATCTCTCCATTTTTGTCAATTTTCCAGCAAATATGAGCTACACTCTTGCACTTGGTTCGAAAGAGGTATACATTGTCTCTAGCACATGGGGTCCAAAAACGAGTAACAACAGATGCCCCCTCTTTACAATGCTTACAAAGCAAAAACTCCTCAATGTTTTGCATAGTAAGCTTGTAAAGAAACAAAAGGTCTTCTTGGCTTGCTAAGTGTTCTACTCATCCAAAGACTTCACTTCTTTTCTTCTTCACTTCTTTTCTCTTTTTTTTTTTGTAGAAAATTGGTCTGTTTTCATGGGCTACCTGCCCTTTTGATTGGGTTAACCTAAGATCCCATCTAGCGATCTCCTTTAACCAAAGTTAAACTCTGTGTGTGGTTGGGTTAACCTGAGATCCCCTTTGGCGATCTCCTTTAACCAGAACCAATACAAAAATGTGTGTGTGGTCTTATTATGACGGGTGACCTACCCAAATGAAAGATGATCTTATTATGACAGGTGACCTACCCAAAAGCAAGATGGTCTCATTTTAACGGGTGACCTACCCAAATGCAAGATGGTCTCATTGTGATGGGTGACCTACCCAAGTGGAGAGAAGGGAAGAGTGGTCTCATTCTTATGGGTGACCTACCCAGGGGAAGAATGGCCTCATTATAATGGGTGACCTACCCAGGTAAAAAAAGATAGAGAATGGTCTCATTCTAATGGGTGACCTACCCAAAAAATGGTCTCATTGTGATGAGTGACCTACCCAGGTGGAAAAGAGGAAGAGTGGTCTCATTCTTATGGGTGACCTACCCAGGGGGAAGAATGGCCTCATTATAATGGGTGACCTACCCAGGTAAAAAAAAAATGGAGAATGGTCTCATTCTAATGGGTGACCTACCCAAAAAATGGTCTCATTATGATGGGTGACCTACCTAAGTGGAAAAGGGGAAGAGTGGTCTCATTCTTATGGGTGACCTACCCAGGGGGAAGAATGGCCTCATTATAATGGGTGACCTACCCAAGTAAAAAAAAGATGGAGAATGGTCTCATTCTAATGGGTGACCTACCCAGAAAAAATGGTCTCATTGTGATGGGTGACCTACCCAAGTGGAAAATGATGGTCTTATTATGATGGGTGACCTACCCAGATGTAAGAGAAAAGGATTTTAGAAAGGGGTCTCAATATCTGGAGACCTGCCCATTTTATTTTTTATTTTTATTTTTATTTTTATTAAAAAAACTCCACGTTTTTGCTAGGGAATGGTCTCAAAATCGGATGACCTTCCTATTTCAAAAATTTTAGAAAAACTCACGTTGTTTTTTTTTTCAAAAAAAATGGTCTCAATATCGGGTGACCTGCCCGTTTTGAACTTCAAAAGAAATCATCTTACCTCGAGGAACGAAGCAGTGCCGCTTCACAATTACTATCCTTTTCCGTAGTTCCGTTGACCTATTTTTGAAAATATAGGTCCCTCCTTTTCATTGTGGACTTCTTCGAGCTCCTGTTTCCATTTGTTTGTTCGACCTATCCTCTTGAACTGGAATATGCTCCACGCGCTATATTTTCTATCCTTTTCATGCTTGATGAAGAGATCTCCAGTTCCTCATGGGGCCCTTTCTTGCTCCATTGAATGTTGCTTTGTGTTATACTTTTACCGATGTTTTAATTGTCTTTTCCATTTTTTGAGAAATTATTTTTAAAAGGAAAACTCAAAAAAATTGGTTTTGTTCATGAAAACTAAAACTTTCAATGCAATCATCATATTTTGTTTTAAGTAACTCTCATAAAAGGTGTTTCAGAAGTTCTATGATGATACCACTTTTGGCTTTGGTTCACTATAGACCCCTACGTGCACTTTTTGCCCCCAGTGTGGTGTGCAATACCTATCAGGTTTAAATTTGGTTTGGATCCCTCGAATTTGAGAATTGATGGAGTCATCTCCTTAGTTATGCGTAAAAACAGTAAAAGATTTTGAATGCTATGAGATCATGCGTTTTATGAAGAAAAGGTTCCTTACAGAGAGAATTCATGGTCGAACTTTATTTTATGGATCGGGAAGCATAGTATTTCTTTATAGAGTCAGCATTCACAGGTTTAACTAGATCTTCTCCATCCATTCTAGATAACAATAAAACTCCTCCCGAGAACGCTTTCTTTACCATGTAAGGGCCTTTATTGTTTGCTTCCCATTTACTCTGATCTTCTCCTAGTAAAGGCTATATTTTTTGTCAGTACAAGATCTCCTTTATGGAATCCTCGAGGTTGAACCTTCTTATCATATGATTTGGCCACTCGTGATGATGACAGATTGCAGCTATCCTCTTTTCACTGATCAGATTCAACTATTCATATCTAACTTTTACCCATTCCACCTCTTCTAAACTCAAAGTCTACCAATACTCTTAATGAGGGGGTTTCCACTTCTAAAGGCATCTATCTGTTGTTACTCGTTTTTGGACCCCATGTGCTAGAGACAATGTATACCTCTTTCGAACCAAGTGCAAGAGTGTAGCTCATATTTGCTGGAAAATTGACAAAAATGGAGAGAGAAATATTTTTTTTCGAAACCCTGTTTGAGCTGTTTTCTGCTCTCTTTATCCTTCTCCTTTGCTGCCAAAATCATCAGGTTTTCTTAGACTGACTAGGGGTCTTCATAATGCTAAATTCGTTCCTTTGTTATCTTGTTGAATAAATCCCTCAGAATTTGCACAAAAAAATAGTTCTGCTGCTGTCGCAATTTTTTGTTTCAACTTAGGCTCTGATTCTGACTCAGTTTCGTACGATATCTAACCATCCTAGGTATATTCTGTCACTCATTACATGTTGAAAAATTGACGTACACCTTTATTAGGTCCTAGGGATCATTGTTCTTAGAGCAGATTCTCAGTCAGATTTGGATGCTTAGTGTCGCACATCAAAAAATCCGCGCGGCGATTCAGCGATTTTTTGTTATGTTTGCTTGATTGGTTCTTTGGGAGTCGCCACCTAGTATTTCATTAAGGGTTACTAGGAAACCCGGATTTACTGGTCGTTGTCAGAAATTCAAGGGTAAGGGACTAGTTGTAGCTAGGGAAAGTATTAGCACCCCTAGCGCACCCTACCTGAGGTAAGCTGCTTTGCGATTTGATGTGATTTAAAAATTTAAAATATTCATTAAATTCTAAGGTTTTAATAAATCAGTTATTAAATCCCCGAATATGTGTAGAAACATGTTCTTACACTTTCATGGAAAATATAACATGATTTTTATTTATCCTTGAGATATTTAACCATAATCAAATTAAACACTTAATCCTTTTTATCTTTTTTATTTTTACAATTCAATAACATAAATAAAAATACAAACACACACACACATCTCTTTTTATTATGATTTCCTCATCCACCATCTTTTACATGTAAAAAAAACAGAATTCAAAAAATCAAATTCAATTTAAAAATTACAAAACAAACCCCCCAAAATCTACAAGAATTGCAGGGAAGGCCCTCTGCAACTGCAGGAACGGTGGCTGGAAGATTTCTGGGCATCTGGGATGTGGCGGCGCGTCTCCTCCACGCGCACCACCATTGGTGGCGCGTGAACCCATGCGCCGCCGTGAAAACAGGGGGGGTCCGTAACAGCCTCCTCCCCTCTTCCTTTCTGCACCGACGGTGACCTGCAAACAAGGAAGAAAACGCAGGCAGTTGATTTTAGTTTTTTCTCTCTTTTTCAGATCTGTCTCGGGTCTTCTCCCTTTTTGAATCTGTTTCACTCATGTTCTCTCCCCTCTCGGTCCGTTTGCTCTATGATGAGGCTGGTTGAAGGAGATGAAGATCTGGTGAGGGTGGAGCTGCTACAGCTGACGGTGAAGATGGTCTTCACTCCTGTTAGTGGCAGCGGCAGATGATCTTGCTGCTGTTGTCGTCTGTTCGGGTGACTTCATTGTGGAGAAGAGAGCAGCTGTTGAGCAGGGAGGCTGAGAGAAGGAAGAGGAAGCAGGGGGACGAAGCCGTGTCTCTCCTTTTTTGTAAGAGCTTGGGGTCGCCGGCTGGTCTGTTTTGCTGAGAGTGAGAGGGTGATGTTTTTTATTACTGGGGAAGTCAGCCGAGAGAGGGGGGAAATGGAGGGGAATAGGGAAGACTGAAAATGGCAGGGGGAGGGACGTATGGCTGGCCCCAGTTTGGGAGAAGAAGCTCCCGATTCAAAACCTCAAGGCCGGGGCTCCCTTCAATTTTTTTGGATGGAGGCGGTCAGTTGTCTCTTGGAGGAGAAGGGGCTGCTGCTGGGTTTGCAGTGAGGGAGAGAGTGAGATTTTTGGCAGGGGAAAATGGCCGGCTATGGGAGATGACAGTGGGGAGGTTGTGTGCAGAGAAGAAAGGAAAATGGTGATGAAGGGGGAGGGGGGCGGCGGCTCCCTGTATATGAGTTTAGGTTAGGTTTTTTGTTTCCCCCCCTGGTTTTTTTCTCCGTCTCTCCCCCAAAAATTTTTCTCTCCCCGTGTAAATTTCTCCCCCCCTATTTTTTCACTGTAGCGTGGCTTTTATAGGAGAAGTGTGGCTGGGCCAAAATCACAATGGTCCCTTAACTTTTCCTTTCCTTTCCTTTTCTTTTTTTGTTAATTTTGATTTTCTCTCTCTTTTTTTGTATTTTTAAAAGCGAGCAATATCAACGTTGACTTAACAAGAAAAATCAGTGATTGTAAAATTTATGCGTTAAAAGTTGAACGCGTTCAAAATACCTTTGAAAATTTAGATTCTTCTGAAATGACGTTGAAAATGCTAAAAATGATGCAAATATATCAAAAATGCATTTTTTGGAGTTTTCATTGTTTTTTGCCTTTTTTTTTATTTTTTCTGAAAATTTATCAAAAATATGGGTAAAAAATTGGGTAGCAACACTTAGTATCGTCAGATCAAGAACTTTTTTCACCAACTAGATTACTATCAGTTTCTGTTATGTAAAAAGATTTTATCTCACTTCGACTCCTTCATCAAAGTTATAGTCCTAGACACGTAGATGAATTTGAGATTTTGAATCACTTGATTTCGATATCAGAGGCTCAAGATATTCCCGTTTGAATATCTAGTGTGAAAGCAAGGATTCCTGCCGCAAGAATGATTTTATCTCAATGATTTTTTGGAGAAAATTCAAGGCCTAATTGTACCCCATTATGCCCAAAAATGGAGAAAAAATGCAAATACAAGGTCAAATTAAATGATTATTGGATGAATTTGCATAAAAATTAAGTCCAATGACATAATTAAATTTTTAATAGGCGAATATGATTTATCATGGGCCAAATTGAATTTTAATTATGTTTAAGAATTAATTTGGTTTCAAATTGAAGGATTTAATTAAGTGCAAGGACTTAATTATACTTTAAATGGATCAAATTAATTTTATATGGGGTTTAATTGGTGAAAAATTAAGTTTGGGAGCCTAATTTGAGCTTAATTGAGAAGATTGGGATTTTAAGAGACCAAATTTAATTTTTTTTAAGTAATTGATTGAAATCATGGGCAAAATTGCAAGAAAACTGAAGTTTTGGGGTCAATTAGGGGTTAAATTGATAAAATTCACAGCCAAGGACCAATCTGCAAAAGGCGCCAAACTTTAGGGGTGAAATTGACAAAACCCGGGGGTGAAATTGAAGAAATTGAAAGTTTAATGGTCAATTAGGGGTTAAATTGACAAATTTCGAGACCAAGGACCATATTGTAAAAGGCGCGTAACTTCGGGGTTCCAATTGAAGTTCATAAGGGGCTTAATTGCATTAAATCAAAAGTTTAGAGTCAATTAGGGATTCAATTGAAAGCAATTGAAAGAAAGAGGACTCAATTTAAATTCAGTAAAACTCACTTATTCAGTCCAAAACGGCGTCGTTTTACTTAAAAAAAAAGAAAAAAAAGAGAGGACCAGACGACGCGTCGTCTGGTCACTGTTCATTGTCTTCCTCGTTTTACCCGAAAGAAACAGCGTGGGAGCCTACTTTGCAGGTGCATTTAATGCTTGATTTCTCCATCAAATCGAACAAAAGTTGCACGAAACGGATCCCCTGAAGTTCCTCTACAACCTCATGTGAATGGTTCAGGATGAATGACAGCACGGCGACACCGGCGACAGCGTGAAGAGGTCAACTCATGCAGCCTTTTCCTGCAGATTTGACTTACTTTGAACCAACGGTTGGGATCCTTCCCAACATAATCAAGGGCTTAAATTTTACCCCGGTGAAGACAAGATTACCCTCTTCCACCACCTATAAATAGACGCTCCATTGATGGCCTGAGGGAGGAGAAAATCGAGTCCAAAGTTGACAAAAAACCAGCCCCCACTGACCCGTTTCTGCAGTTTTTCTCTCCCTCTCTCTCCCCGCCGTTCCAGCCACCAACCGGAGCCACCACCAGCTTCTCCACCATCAGCTCCACCATAGAAACCTTCCTCCTGCACCAACAGACGGTTTACCAGTGGTGGAGCAGTCATCGTGAACGTCTTTCTCTCCCCTGCAACGTTTTCTGCTTCCCGCTGTGACCAACGCCGGCCTCCACCTCTATAGCCGCCAGCGAAGACACCGTCCTCTCCACCAGCACGACCACAAACCCTCACCACCTCAGGTGGTCCTCCATCCCTGCCTTGTCCCCGTTGTCCACTGCTGCAGTCGTTGCTTGCAGAATGAATTTTGCATGCAGCGGCAGAATAATTAACATGTCTTTGGGTCAAGCCAGTTTTGGCCCAGCCCAAGTGGCTAGGTCTGGTCCGGCCCCAATTTTTTTTCGAAAAAAATCCAAAAAAATTCAAAAATCATTTAAAAAAATCGTGATTTTCTCAAATATTTTTCAATCTATTTTGCATAATATCGGGTTGTATATTTACATTGTAAAATACAAATCCAGTATTAAAATATCCGGTTTTCTCTGAAATATTTTAAAAAAAATCAAAACATTTTCATAAAGAAAATTTTTTTTATTGCATACAGCCAAATCCTAAAATTTTTCCAAGCATGTTTTTCATAAAAAAACAAAAATTGCATATTTTTCATGTTTCAAAAAAAAAATCGAAAAACGGATATCGTAACCAGTTTATGATTATCCATTAGGATTTGGCCAACATGTCAAAAATCTTTTTCCAATCTTTTTTAGGGTCCAGATGTAGACTTTAATATTTGTGAGGTGTAAAATTACACGATAAAGTACACCCTCAGGTATTAAAGATACAAAGTGTAAAAATGCGACGCTAAAATTCGGACTTTAGAACGGTTAGGATTTAACCCGATAAGGTAGAGACTCTCTCATGAAGAGAGATTTGCCTTGAACCTTAGAAAAGACCAACAAAAAACAATCAAACAACAATGCAGCTTACGTTAGGTAGGGTGCACTGGGGGTGATGCGTCTTCCCCGTGCACAACCAGTCCCTTACTCAGACTCTCGCACACCATAGGTTCCTAGTGACCATAATACTAGGTGCGCGACTCCTAAACATTAATCATAATTTTATGATTAAATCCAAAAACCATTCCCAACACACAACACCTCACACAGGAGGAACAACAGAGAGCCTTAGCCGTCGCCAGACGACGTCGCGACCCCCACGACATTGGTAATGCACAATTTTGATTTTAGTGCTGATGTTAAGTGTGGCTTGTTTTATGATGGATAATTATGTTGGCAATATTGGGCTTCATGAATGATGATGCCAGTTTATTTTTGGTCTTAATAAGCTATACTATTGTTGGATTTGTGCTCTTTATTTATATGGCAAATTCTTATTCAAATCTTTGATATTTATCGCTAATGAAACTTCAATCTTGCCTCAGGTTTTCGACCAAGTCAAAATTCCTCCTACAAGTATACAATATTGTTTTATTATAATGTTATTTGTTGTTTTTTCTTTAAATCCTTTGAAGGCATTGGTTTGTAATTTGGATTAATTTGGATTTTAACTTATTGATGTGTGATTGTGTGTTATTTAAATTTTTTTGAAGCAGGAGAAAAAAATTAGAAAGATAAAAAAATATATTGAACACAAGATTGACAATAACAACTTAATATAAATGAATATTTAGTGGCAAAAAAATTAAATATACTTTGGAACTTTTTAAGAAAATTAGATACTATAAGCCTATCAGAAATCCATTAAAAGCCCATTACGAAGCCCATTAAAAGCCCATCACAAAGCCAGAAAAATAACCATAGGTTTTTCTGGTTTTGGACCTCAAAAACCGGACCCAAACCGAACCGAAACCGGTCGGTTTGGACCAGTTCTGGTTCGGTTTGGGTCCCTTTTTTTTTGCCTTCCGGTTTGGTTGTTTTTTAAAGGTAAAAACTGAACCGAACCAAAAATGATCACCCCTACTTCCTCCCTTCTTCCTTTCCTCGTCGGCGGTGACCTGCAAACAAGAAAAAGAAATGTATGCAGTTGATTTTAATCCATTTCTGTCCAGATTGTTCTTGGATTTTTTTCTTCTCTTCTTCTTCATTTTGGATCTGCTTCTCTACAGATCTGTTCTTTTCTTTTCCTTTCTCATTCTTCTCTGTTTCAGGTGGTGGCAAGACCAAGGGGGCTGCTGGCTGCTAGGATTTTGTCGGGTCTAGCTAGCGGAGATGGAAGTGGTGGTCTTGTCGGCGGGCTCGGTTGGAGGAGACGAAGAGGTTGCTGGCTACTACTGTTTGGTGAGTTAGGTCTGCTGGCCTGGGGATTCTGGCGGTGTTGAGGCGGAGACACCATCGCTGAAGAATACGGTGGGGGCTGCCGCTGTGTTCAGTCTAGGAGCGGCGGCTTCAACAGGGAATAAGAGACCCCTGAAGTGCACCTTTGGGTTTCAAAACAGATGGTACCACAATTAGTCTTGGTGGGTGCATCCTTCCAACATTCATTCAAATGCAACTATACGATAACATTGTTCAAAAGTTATAGCCATGTTGGAGATGATAAACCAATATGAAGATATGAAAATATCCTTCAAGTGCAGCATTGCTCATCAATTACTGCTGAAGTTCACTAAATCATGGACTGTCTTCGAACAACATTCCCCCCAGTTAATCTGAACATGCTTGTTCTTCTGTCTATAACCAAATGGCTTTTGTGATCGCTAGGAATGACTTTGATGGACTTCGCCAACTCATCGTTTGATTCTTTCTTTGCCCCCAGCTGATCTGAATACTATTTATTTTCCTTCTCAAGGTCCACTATATTGCCCCAGGTGGTCAACTTTTCAAGGAGTGTCGAGAAATGTTGATGTCATTCCTATCAAGGATTTTGCAAACTCAATCGATGTTTTTGTTTGACAACATTTCTTGCTTTGGAATCAAATCTCATATTTCAAATATCATGTCTATTCATGTCTAATTATTGAAATGAAATCAGAGAGATGTTAATTTTTTTAAAAGCATTTTTTACATTCAAGCTTCTATGGTCAAAGACCCAACACACACTATTCAATGTAGTCTTTTGATTGTCTTGTATTTTAAAAACAGAAATGACCAATTGTAAGATTAAAACGACTTTTTCCATGGTTTTTTGTGTCAGTTTTAATCTTTGATCTTGGGTATATTGTCGCACGTCACCCGCGCGGCATCGGCTGGTGATTTTCATTCGTTGATTGATTTGTTCTTGGGAGTCACCACCTAGTAATTTATTGAAGGCTACTAGGAAACCGGATGTACTGGCCTTGTCAGAGATTCGCGGGTAAGGGACTGGTTGTGGTTAGGGAAGGTATTAGAACCCCTAACACACTGTCGCACCATCACGGCGGAGCGCGGCGTCGCGGCGACCCTCGGTTGATTTCGGGGTCGTTGTTTTTTGTGTAAAAGGGAGTCGCCACCTAGTATTTGGTCACTAGGAACCCTAACTGGTCTTTCAGAGATTCTAAGACAAGGGACTGGTTGCGTAAAGGGAAGGTATTAGCACCCCTAGTACGCCCTACCTGAGGTAAGCTGCTTGGTGTTTGGTTTGCTTTAATTGCTATGATGTTGGTGTTTTCTGGTCCCATTAGTTTTCCTAGGTTTGATTCAAACTAAATTGATTAAGATAGAAATCTAAGGAGGTTCCATGTGCTTTAAAAGCTCATTTTCCCCTCAGTATTTCAAGAGTTTGCGACTCGTAAATCGCAAGGTGGAGGGACAAAAATTTAGAAATCTAAGGAAATTCAGAGCGCTTTAAAAGCCTCTTTTTGCCTTAGTGTTTCATACTCATGGCTCGTAAACCGTGGAGTCAAAAATTGAAATGTCCTCGATTCTAATCGAGGCTTCTTTCAAGGATGTGTGATGACTTATTATTCCTAGAAAATTATTTTGGATATTTAACCACTTAGGGTTTCTTTATCCAAACATTAACAGCGAATAATAACAAGTTATTCCCAATAATATTTTGGATATTCATCCATTTAGGATTTCTTTATCCAAACATTAACGGTGAATAATAACAAGTTATTCCCAATAATATTTTGGATATTCATCCCTTTAGGATTTCTTTATCCAAACATTAACGGTGAATAATAGATGAATTCCCCCAAAATAAGATTTTTGTATTTTTTGGAATATTGGCCAATACCCTTTGGAGTTTTACAAACATGTTGTAAAATCCAGAAATGCAAGAAAATAATTTTTTTGTTGTGTTTAAGAAATCCATGCGAAAACACATTTTCAAAACTTCAAATGTTTCTTTTATATATATATATAAAAAACGTTCAAAACATGTTAGAGTATTGGCCGTATGCAACACACAAGAAAATATTTTTTTGTTTTTCAGACATATATATATATATATATATATATTTACAACATTTTGTGGAAAAACCGGGTATTTTAATACCAGATTTGTATTTCCACAATATAAAAAAATAACAAAACCATAAAATAAATACACGAGAAAACAACGATATTACTCATTTTTTTTTGGGCTGGGTCCAGCTCGGCCCATGTGGCTGGGCTGAACCCAGCAAGCCTAGCTGGGTCACTGGCCCAAACCAGTGACCCGGCTGGGCACTGTTGCAGCTTGCATGCGTGAATTACTCACGCATACACTGCACAGTGCGAAGGTAATTAATTTACCTTCGCACAGTGCCAAATCCTTTACTTAAAAAAACTGAAAGAGAAGACAGACGGCTTACCTGGCGAGGCAGCGGCTGGAGGAGAAGTGGAGGGAGACGGTCAAGCGCTGCTCACGAAGGACGACCCTCCTCGCTGTTCCCGGTGGAGACAGGTTTGCTAGCTGAAAGATGATTGTCTCAATGGTGGCCCTTCGGTGTTACTACAACCACTGCAGCCTCTGCAGGGAAGAGAAGGATGCTGCTGGAGGAGCAAACTATGGCAGAAGTGAAAATCCCCTCTGCTGCTGCTGGCTGCGAGTCAGCGATGGCTGCCGGGGCTGAAGACGATGCCGCTATTGAAGCTGGAGACGGCTGCGTTCTGGTGCAGGACTCAGAGAAGAACTGTCTGTTTGGAATGTGAAGCAAAGCTCCTGACGCTGCTTGTGGCTCACGGTTTTGGCTGATCTTAAGAGAGGTTGTTGGACCGTGGGGGGAGAATCTGGTGGTGATGGGGAGAAGCCAAAAAGAAAGAAGGAGAGGACGAGGCTTTGGTTTTCTTGTTGTTCGGGTGATAGAGGGAAGATGTGTTTCGGTTTTGAGAATGGAGATGGAAAGGGCAGTGTGCTGCTGAAGGTGGGTGGTCGAGAGAGAGTCTGAAAGTTTGTGTTGATGAGCGGCTATGGGCTGTTTTTTTAGACTGACGGGAAGGGAAAACTTTGCTGAGGAAAGGGGAAGGTCTGTGAAAAGAGAGATGGGGCTGTGACAGGAGAAAGGAGTATGTGGTGGCTGTCTTGTGGCTGAGAGGGAGAGCAACGGGTGAACCAAAGAGGGAGCCGATTCCAGTGAGGGAAAAAGGTTTGTGTTAATGAGAGCTGAAGGGGACAGTGTGTGGCCAGAGAGAGACCTCTATTTTCTTTTTAAAATCAGGGGGGTGGCTGCTTCGTTTTTAAAAAGATGAGAGGGGGGAAGGGCTACGGCTTCTTTGCTAGAGAGGATAGGTTTAGGTTTTTCTTTGTGTTTTCTCTCTTTGAAAAATTACCCCCTTGTCAATATTTTTCTCCCCTTTGCATATGGCTGGAGGCTCAATTATATAGAAAATCTCTACATGTGCTATTTAAGGAAATATTGCAATAATTATTGTAGAGATTGTCTTCTATAACTAGCACCAACAAATCCTATATATATGGTATTTTATATTGTAGTGATTACTTTCCATAACCAGCACGAATCAAATCATATATCTATGGTATTTTATTTTGCAGTAATTATATATGATTCAATAATTATCTCCTTGACATATTGCTTCCTTGATATTAGCCATGATGCTCTATGTTATCGCCACATGTAAACCCATATTTTTTTATATTTTTTATTTTTTTGAAAAAATTATCAAAACATGGGTCAAAAATTGGGTAGCAACACACACCCTACCTGAGGTAAGTTGCTTCGTGGCTTTGACGTGTTAAAGAAGTTTTAAAATTTTGTCTTTCCATCGGATATTAGAAATACAACTTACGTATAAGTTAATAATTCTGGACCGTGAGCAAATCAAAATATTAAATTCTTCTTCAATCTTTGCAATTTTATCATAAAAAATATATTCATAAACAAATACAAACAACACATTCACTTTCACTATATTTTTTTTTCTCTTTTCTCTTTTTTCTTTTTTCTTTTCTTTTTTTTACATCCACATTACAAATTATCAAAATTCAAAACTAAACAAAAAAAAATTACATTAAACAATTTAAAAATTACAAAAAACAGCCCTAAAAACTACAGGAATTGCAGGGAAGTCCTTCTGGAACCGCAGGAACAGTGGCGGTGCGTCTTCCCACGCGCCACCGCCACTGGCGGCGCATGGGTTCACGCGCCGCCGCGAGAAAGGCCAGAAAACAGGTGGGTCTGGCTCAGCTTCCTTTCCTTTTCCCTTCTCTGCCGGTGGTGACACCCACCGTCACCTGCAAAAGAACAAAAACCCAACAAACAGTCGATTTCAATCCATTTTAGTCTAGATCTGCTTCTCTTCCTTCTCATTTTCAGATCTGCTCCTCTCTGCATATTTTTTTTGTTTCCTCTCCTTCTGTTTTAGATGGCCGGCGGTTGTGGGGGAAGCTGTCAGTGATGGTCACTGCGTTGACGGTGTTCAATCCTGTTGGTGGCAGCGGTGGTCGGCTGGTTCTCGGTCTTCTCCTTCCTCTGATCTGGTGGCTGTCGTCCATAGCCGCTGAAGCCGCGGTGGAGATGAGCTTGCTGGCGATGTTGAGGCGGAGAAATGGACAGATCGGTGGGTGTCGGTGCTGGTGTTGTTGCTGAGGGAAGGAAATGCTGGAGGCGGCTGTTCACGGTGGAAGATAGGGCGACCGTGGGTTTGTGGCCGATTGAAGAGAAGCTAGGAGTCGCCGGGTCTGTGAGGGTGGCGGCTGTTGTTGAGGTTGTCTAGGGTGAGAGAATCGGCTGAGGGGGCAGCTGTGTTAGGAGAAGGAACGGTTGAGGATGGTAGTAGGCCAGGGGAGAGTGGGAGGCAGAGAGATGGCCGGGGCTGCCTTTGTTTCTCTGGTTTCAGCCGGGGCTAGGAGCAGCTGTGTGGGTGAGAGTTGAGGGGTTGGCTGCTGGATAGGTGGGGGTGGCTGTTTGGGTAAGTGATGGATTTAGGTTTAGGGTTTTGTATGCGTTGCCTCCATAGGTGTAAAATTGCCTCCTCCCTTGTGTGTTGTGGAGACCAGTATTTATAGGTAAAAATATTGCTTGGGCCTCAAAATTGGTCCCTCAACTTTCTTTTTTTGTAAATTTGATTTTTCTTTTTTTTTGGATTTTCTTATCAACATCGCCTCGAATGAGGAAAATCAGTGATTTTAAAAAATAACGCGTTAAAAGTCAAACGCGTTCCAAAGATCTTTGAAAATTTAAATTTTGAGACGATGTTGAAAATGCTAAAAACGATGCAAATATATTAAAAAAACATATATATTTTTTTATTTTTGATGTTTTCGCTATTTTTGGATTTTTTTGAAAATTTATCAAAACATGGGTCAAAAATTGGGTAGCAACAGATGCCCCCTCTTTACAATGCTTACGAAGCAAAAACATCATCAACGTTTTGCATAGTAAGCTTGTAAAGAAAGAAAAAAAAATGATCTTATTATCTTGGGTGACCTACCCCTTTTGAAGAAAATTGGTCTCCTTTCACGGGCGACCTACCCCACACTCACTAGTCTATTTTCACGGGCGACCTACCCACACATTCACATTGGTCTATTTTCATGGGCGACCTACCCTCAAACTCACGGTGGTCTATTTTCACGAGCGACCTGCCCACACATGATCATCCTGGTCTATTTTCAGGGGCGACCGGCCCACACACTCACACTAGTCTATTTTCATGGGCGACCTGCCCACACATGTTCATCGTGGTCTATTTTCAGGGGCGACCGGCCCGCACACTCACACTAATCTATTTTCAAGGGCGACCTGCACACACATGTTCATCCTGGTCTATTTTCAAGGGCGACCGGCCCACACACTCACACGGTCTATTTTCATGGGCGACCTGCCCTCACACTCACATTGGTCTATTTTCAGGGGTGACCTACCCACACATGTTCATCATGGTCTATTTTCCAGGGGCGACCGGCCCACACACTGGTCTACTTTCAGGGGCGACCTGCCCACACATGCTCATCCTGGTCTATTTTCAGGGGCGACCTGCCCACACTTCATCCTGGTCTATTTTCAGGGGCGACCTGCCCACACATGTTCATCGTGGTCTATTTTCAGGGGCAACCAGCTCACACACTCACACTAGTCTATTTTCAGGGGCGACCAGCCCACACACTCACACTGGACCGGCCCACACACTCACACTGGTCTATTTTCATGGGCGACCTGCCCACACATGTTCATCGTGGTCTATTTTCAGGGGCGACTGGCCCACACACTCACACTGGTCTATTTTCAAGGGCGACCTACCCACACATGTTCATCCTAGTCTATTTTCAGGGGCGACCGGCCCACACACTCACATGGTCTTCTTTCATAGGCGACCTGCCCTCACACTCACATTGGTTTTTTTTTAAAAAAAATTTCCTAATGGTAGGGTTCTTCTCACTTTTCTTTCCGTTCCAGGGTCACAACAATGATTCTCTTTTATTATCAGCTCAATGATTCTTTTTTTCTCTTTTTTTTTTCTTTTTCTTTTTCTTTTGGCTTTTTTTTTCAATCTTGCTGGACTTTTTTTTTTTTGAGGATTTTCCTGTAACAAATAAAAATATGTGTGCAATGCATGCATCCTTACCTGATTTGAAATATAGGTCCCCCCTCTTTGATGTTCCATCGTCATAGGGTGCCTTTGTTTGCTAACCAAAGCCTTCTTTGCTCTTCCCATGTACTGGTCCGTTCATGTGCTAGTCATCCACTCCACTATAAATGCAGCGCCTATCCTAGGTTGTCTTCGATGATTACTGGTTTCACTGTTTATCAAGCTTGACAATATATGCCCCCCAAGTGTAGTGTTGCTTAATTCATCATGAAGGAGCTTAACAAATCATTCATCTCCTGGATTCACTCGAGAATCGTTCTTTGGTTAGCTGTGTGAATCCTACCAGCACTCATCAGGATTGTCAATCAGTCATGACCTTGCCTTCGTTGAAACATACCATTCAAGTATATATGGTCACCATCCTTCATGGAACTGCCAAGTCATCCAGACATGGATCTTATACTTTGCAGTAAAAGGCTCATCATTGTAAGCTTATTGTTCTTCTTCATAGTTCTTCTCAGCTCGTCAAATCAGATCGTGAAAAGAAATGTATTGGCATCATCAATGATGTTCATTTTATCACCCATATTCATGCGGTAAAGTGCACCTTTGATCTTCAAAACAGATGGTCTCACAGTCAGTCCTGATTGTGTGCATCTTTTCAACATTCATTTACATTCAGTCGTGTGTCCATATCGGTCGATAACCATATTTAAGAGGTTAAACCCAGATAAATATGTCCTTCAAGTGCAGCAGCACTCTCATTTGCTGCTAGAATTCACTAGATCTTGACTGTCTTTGAATAATATTGCCCCCCAGTGTGATCTGAATGTGCTTGTTCATTGATTATCTTTCTTTGAGCCACATTGTCCTCTGTTCACCGATTCTTTATTTAATCATCTTTCTTTGCCCCCCAGCTGAGCTGAGTACTGCTTGTTTTTTCTTTTCAAGGTCCACTATATTACCCCCACGTGGCTCAACTTTTCAAAGAGTGTTGAGAAGAGTTGATGTCATTTCTGTCGAGGATTCCGCACACTCAATCAATGTTCTTTCTTGTTCGACAATCTTTCTTGTTCTGGAATCAAATCTCATACTTCAAAGGTCATGTCTATTCAAATCTAATTGTTGAAATGGAATCGGAGAGATATCAGTTTTGGAAAAGATCTTTAAAAATCAAGCTTTTTGGTCAAAGACCCAACACACGTCATTCAATGTAGTCCTTTGATTGTCTGGTATTTTGAAAACAGAAATCGACCCGTTGTAAGATTAAAATGGTCTTTCCCATGGTTCTTTGTGTCCACTTTACTCTGATTTTGGGTATATCTTTTGATGGTCTGTAATGAGGTGACATTTTTTTGAATTTCAAAAACAAGATGCTCAGTCTTTATCAAGAAAGGTTGTTTCTTTTCTTAGCATTTATTTTATCAACATGCATAATAACCAGTAGCTTAATTCATGAAGTCACGACCTTTATAGAAAAGCTCTTCTAGTTTTGAGAGCGTCATTTATCAGTTCAGATTGCTTACTTGATCGAAAAGGGCTTTTAAAAACATGTAATGCAGGCTATGGTTTATGGCTATGAAAGAAAAGGGAATTCATAAGCTCAAAAAGGTGTTTGAGGGTTTCAAAAACTTAGGATCAGCATCAACTATTCATCAATTCTCTTTCTCTTGTTGTCTTTGTAGAGAAAGTGATATATAACCTTGTTAACCTAAAAAATCAGAATTCTCTTAACATAGGTCATAATGCAAATCCAACTTCTTCCTTAATGAATAACCAATCTACTCATTAGAGGCTTTATCATTGATACCAAAAGACAATGTTTGTAACTCGATATTTTTTTTCTAGTATTGACTTTTGGCGTATGCTGTGTCTTTTCTTAATTGAAACCTCTTTTGCTCTTTCTAGCCTTGATAGGCATTCTCCTTCCTTAATCTTTGACTTGCCTTTAAGTGTTGGCAATTTCCAATCTTTTTTTCATAGCCTTCCTCAAAGTTTTCTTACATGCCCCCAGTCTATGTCTTTTTCTTTTAGCCTTTTTCCAATCGTTGGACTTTTGTTCTTAACCTTCCCCTTATCCATTGATTCTAACATTGTCTTCATCTTTGCTAACAAAAATCTCTTATTTGCCCCCAGTGTGGGGTGTGATCCTAGTTAGGGTTTCTTTTGAAAAGAAATATTCTATCAGGCTCAAATAGGGATTGCAAGGGATAAATATATTTAGAAAGCGAAGGGATGAACAAAGATGGCCTTTTCTCATTTCAAGCAAGGTCGGTTAGAACCGATAAATTTTGACCCCATCTAGTGTAATGATTTGGACTTGTAAGAATCATGATTCGCGAGTTCATAACTACCGAATCCACTACATGTCATCAGGCATACTGCTAAAATTTAGCTACATTGTGGGTGGTTCAATTTCATGTGTGAGCTTAAAATTTGTTTGGTCACCTCATATTGTTTATCTTGCCATTTTAACAAATATCGAGTCATTTCTACAATCAAAATACTTTTAATCTTTTAGGATTGACTAGCCTTAATTTTGCATGTTGGAGTTTGATCAAAATATTTTGTCAAAATACCCTTTGAAAGAAGCATCTCTTGATTTCAAAATAACAGGAAGCCAAAGGAAAGACATGTTTCATTCAAGGATGAGATGTGACCCCAAAATAAAATGCATAATGACAACAATCCACAATGAAATGATTGACAATTCAGCACCATTCTTGGATTAGCTTTTCTGGCAATATTTGTGTTTTGCCAAGCATTTTCAATCTTTTATCAATCTGAGGATGTACTGATAACAATATGGCCGATGACATCATCATTCACAAACTCAACTCGCTTCTTGCTCACCATCATCCGGTCTCGATTCTTGATTGCAACTGTTCAATTGAAATGGTCGAGGTACCCACAATAATATGAACATCTCATCTGGATTATACCACCTAGAAAACAGGGGTTGCATGTGATTTAACGGAGTCAAGGCAACAAGTCTAGAATCTGGCAGATGCTGGTAGACAAACTTGAGTGGCAGAGGGATGTCAGTATTGGCAAAGACATTTGAGCAGTTGATGTTATGGCAAGACCTGACTAGGCAAAATAACTGAGGTTTCTCAATTGAGAGTCATCTTCTGATTCAACTCTCATAACTGTTCTGGAATCGATGGTAAATCCTTCAATCTTTCCTCTCTTGATAGCTTGTTCAATTGTTTTGCAATCCACACAACTTCATGTCAATCTTCCAATGTTGTTGTTGTTGTTTTAGGATTGTTGAAAACCTTTCAATAGCTAGGTAATCTTGGCAGCGCACAAAAACTTGCAGTACCACCACTGCCGACGTGCGGAATCACGCGTTGTCTCAACTGGAAGAGAACTTGATGAATCTAAAACTCTTCTGTCTCATCTTCGATTGCTCACAGACAGTGCAACAAACAGATGCTTGTAGAGGGAGTTCTCCTCTATTGCAGTTTCAGTCTTCTTCTTGTCTTTCAATCTAGGTCTGTCTCTTCTCCCTACTTTTGTGTTTTGATTCTGACACCAGTAGGAGAAAATTGTAGATGATCTGAAACTACTGCATCCCTTCTTGGATTCTCCACTTGCAGATCCACAAACAAATTTCTGTAGAGAGAGCTCTGCCACATGGAAGTTTGATGTCTGCTCATGTTTTTCAGACCGGGCCCGGCTCTTCTGCCTACTACAATGTTTTGCTGGTGCAACTAGTGGGAGAAAGTTTCAATGCATATGAAACTACTACATCCTCTCTTGCATTCCCCACTAGCGGATTAAAAAACAAATCTCTACAGAGAGAGCTCTGCCACATAGAAGTTCAGTGTATAATCATGGTTTTTTTTTTAAGATCAGCATCTTGTGCCGCTGAACTGGAATTGAGCTCAAAGTGGGGTAACTTCAAAGAAGACTAATGCACCACGCACTGAAGGCTAACAATTATTTGGTGCCATTAGAAGATATAAAGGCGATGAACAATTAACAGTGCAACTGAACAAGAACAAAGGTTGTCATTAGCTGATGACTGAAGGCATTGCTGTTGTTGTTCATTACTGAAAAGGAGAGGTGCAGCTTTAATTGGACTGGACAAGCAGTGTTCCCACAGAAGACTATGCAGACATTCCATTTTCATTTGATGCTCAACACTTGTTCAAGCAGATCTGAGTCTGGCTACTTCACCTTTGATGCTCTTAACTTCATTTTGATAATGAGCCTCTATCTGACATCTTTCTTCATTTCCAGCATCTTTTTTCAATCACGTGTAGCACAGCTTGTGTGGGGGAACCTATCTTTCAACCTGGTACATGCATGATAAATGTATGAACATGTAAACTATATGATGAACTCGCCCTTTGAGGGGTGACATATGGTCGTAACTCTTGTATAATGAAACAAGAATCTTGATTCTTGCCCAAACTCTACAATGCAAATTCTCTGAGTGACGGTCATTGTGTCACCCACAAGTCTTGAGTTCAAGATACTTCAAGAAGGGTTTGCCATGATGCAAATAAAAATAGCACATACAACCTAAGGACAGGTTCTATTCATTATGTGAACATGGGTAGGTTTTCTACTTGGTCTCAAAACGGTCTCATATCTGCCCAGTGACGATCTTCGTAAAGACAGTATAGGGGCGTTGCAAGGAACAGTTAAGGCACGTATACCCACCATTACCAAGCAGGCACTCAGATATGAGTTGGTTTTTCACGCATCTGAACCCTGACCAATAGTCATAGGGCAGACTGCTAATTCACCACCTAACTTAAAAGCTTGTGTGTGCTTTCAAAAATAAATACAAGTGATGCATGAAACAATTCTAAAAATGCATGGATAAAACAAAAATAAAACAAGAAAAAAATGCAAAAACTTAAACACATCAAATACACAAAGCTTAGTCCAATATTGTCAAAAACAGTACCTTCCCAGTGGAGTCGCCATTCTGTCGCACATCACCCGCGTGGCATCGGCTGGCGATTTTTCATTCGTTGATTGATTTGTTCTTGGGAGTCACCACCTAGTAATTTATTGAAGGCTACTAGGAAACCGGATGTACTGGCCTTGTCAGAAATTCACGGGTAAGGGACTGGTTGTGGTTAGGGAAGGTATTAGCACCCCTAACACACCCTACCTGAGGTAAGCTGCCTCATGGCTTTGACGTGTTAAAGAAGTTTTAAAATTTTGTCTTTCCATTGGATATTAGAAATACAACTTACGTATAAGTTAATAATTCTAGACAGTGAGCAAATCAAAATATTAAATTCTTCTTCAATCTTTTCAATTTTATCATAAAAAATATATTCATAAAAAAATACAAACAACACATTCACTTTCACTATATTTTTTTTTCTCTTTTCTCTTTTTTCTTTTTTCTTTTCTTTTTTTTACATCCACATTACAAATTATCAAAATTCAAAACTAAAAAAAAAAATTACATTAAACAATTTAAAAATTACAAAAAACAGCCCCTAAAAACTACAGGAATTGCAGGGAAGTCCTTCTGGAACTGCAGGAACAGTGGCGGCGCATCTTCCCACGCGCCCTCGCCACTGGCGACGCGTGGGTTCACGCGCCGCCGCGAGAAAGGCCAAAAAACAGGTGGGTCTGGCTCAGCTTCCTTTCCTTTTCCCTTCTCTGCCGGTGGTGACACCCACCGTCACCTGCAAAAGAACAAAAACCCAACAAACAGTCGATTTCAATCCATTTTAGTCTAGATCTGCTTCTCTCCCTTCTCATTTTCAGATCTGCTCCTCTCTGCATATTGTTTTTGTTTCCTCTCCTTCTGTTTTAGATGGCCGGCGGTTGTGGGGGAAGCTGTCGGTGATGGTCGCTGCGTTGACGATGTTCATTCCTGTTGGTGGCAACGGTGGTCGGCTGGTTCTCGGTCTTCTCCTTCCTCTGATCTGGTGGCTGTCGTCCGTGGCCATTGAAGCCGCGGTGGAGATGAGCTTGCTGGAGGTGTTGAGGCGGAGGAATGGACAGATCGGTGGGTGTCGGTGCTGGTGTTGTTGCTGAAGGAAGGAAATGCTGGAGGCGGCTGTTCACGGTGGCAGATAGGGCGACCGTGGGTTTGTGGCCGATTGAAGAGAAGCTAGGAGTCGTCGGGTCTGTGAGTGTGGCGGCTGTTGTTGGGGTTGTCTAGGGTGAGAGAATCGGCTAAGGGGGCAGCTGTGTTGGGAGAAGGAACGGTTGAGGATGGTAGTAGGCCAGGGGAGAGTGGGAGGCAGAGAGATGGCCAGGGCTGCCTTTGTTTTTCTGGTTTCAGCCGGGGCTAGGAGCGGCTGTGTGGGTGAGAGTTGAGGGGCTGGCTGCTGGATGGGTGGGGGCAGCTGTTTGGGTAAGTGATGGATTTAGGTTTAGGGTTTTGTATGCGTTGCCTCCAAAGGTGTAAAATTGCCTCTTCCCTTGTGTGTTGTGGAGACCAGTATTTATAGGTAAAAATATTGCTTGGGCCTCAAAATTGGTCCCTTAACTTTCTTTTTTTGTAAATTTGATTTTTCTTGTTTTTTTGGATTTTCTTATCAACATCGCCTCGAATGAGGAAAATCAGTGATTTTAAAAAATAACGCGTTAAAAGTCAAACGCGTTCCAAAGATCTTTGAAAATTTAAATTCTTTTGAGACGATGTTGAAAATGCTAAAAACGATGCAAATATATTAAAAAAACATATATATTTTTTTATTTTCGATGTTTTCGCTAGTTTTGGATTTTTTTGAAAATTTATCAAAACATGGGTCAAAAATTGGGTAGCAACATATATCATTTGATGGTCTGTCAATAAGGTGACCTTCTGTGAATTTCAAGGAAAACAAAAAGCTCATGTCAAAAATTGAGGATTCATCAAGAAAGATGGTTTTCTTTTTTTAGCACCAATTTTATCAGCATGCATAATAACAAGTAGCTTAATCCATGAAGCCACGACTCTTATGGAAAAGCTCTTCAAGTTTTGAGAGCGTCATTTATTGGTTCAAATTGCTTACTTGATCAAAAAAGGCTTTTAAAAGCACGTAATGCAGGCTACGGTTCATGGCTATAAAAGAAAGGAATTTCACAAGCTTAAAAGGTGTTTGAGGGTTTCAAAAACCTAGGTTCAACATTAACTATTCATCAACTTTCTTTCTCTTGCTGTCATTGTAGAGAAAGTGACATATAACCTTGTTAAATCTCAAATAGCAGAATTCTCTTAACATAGATCATAATGCAAATCCAACTTTTTCTTTGATGAATAACCAATCTAATATTTTTGAAAACACTAAAGGCTTTATCTTAGACACACCAAAAAACATGAAACTCGATTTTTTTTTTTTACTTTTGGCATTTGCTATGTCTTTCTTCAATTGAAACCTCATTTTGCCCCTCTTAGAATTGATAGGCATTCTCATTCCATTTCTTCTTCTCTTTTTTTTGCTTTTTCATAGCCTTCCTCAAAATTTTCTTGGATGCCCTTCGCTTTTTGGTTTCTCTTTTTTTTTCTTTTTCTCATTGTTGGGCTTCCAATCTTAACCTTCTTTTTATCCATTAATTATATCACTGTCTTCAAAATATCTCTCATTTGCCCCCAATATGGGGTGTGATCCTGGTTGGGGTTTCTTTTGAAAAGAAATATTCTATCATGCTCAAATGGGGATTGTGAGGGATATATATCTTTAGAAAGTGAAGGGATAAACAAAGATGGTCTTTTCTCATTTCAAGCAAGGTTAGTTAGAACCGATAAGTTTTGACCTCGTCCAGTGTAATGATTTAGACTTGTAAGAATCATGATTCACGAGTTCATAACTACTGAATCCACTACATGTCATTATGCATACTGTTAAAACTTAGCTACATGATGTGTGGTTTGGTTTTATATGTGAGTTCAAAATTGTTTGGTCACCTCATGCCATTTCAATGAACATCTAGTCATTTCTGCAATCAAAATACTTTTAATCTTTAGGATTGATTAATCTTAATTGCATGTTGGAGCTTGATCAAAATTATTTTGTCAAAATAACCTTTGAAAGAAACATCTCATGCTTTCAGAACAACAAAGAGACAAAGAAAAGACATGTTTTATTCAAGGATGAGAAGTGGTCCCAAAACAAAAGGCAAAATGGCAAAAATCCATAACAAAAATGATTGACAGTTCAACACTTTTCTTGGTGTTGTAACCCATTTTTGGGTCCCCACACAAAAATAAAAATATAATAATAACAAAAAAATAATAAATAATAAATAATAAATAATAAATAATAAAATAAATAATAAAATAAATAATAAATAATAATAATAATAAATAAAAGCTAGAAGAAATTAGAAAAAATAATAGGAGGCGGAGGCGCTCAGAAAATGGTCAGAAAAATTGATTAAGGAGGTTAAAAATACAAAGATTGAAATTTTGACAGTATATTCTTGAATGATGAGAGCCCTGTTAGAAAAGAAAATTTAAATTTGAGGAGAAAAGTCCAAAATTGGATGTTTATGGACTTAATTGGATTTTATTGAACGTTTAATTGAATTTATAGAGGGTTTGATAGCAAGAAAATGGATTTTTAAGTCAATTTAGGCTTTAATTGGAAGAAATTAAAGTTCTGGGGTCAAATTATAATTTTTAAGAGTTGATTTGATCAAATCAGGGGTTTAATTGCATAAATATTGAAGTTTAATGGCCAATTAGGGACTTAATTGAGGAAATCCGAAACCAAGGACCAAACTGGAAAAGGCGCGTAAATATAGGGGTTGTAATTAACCAAATCAGGGGCCAAATTGAAGAAATTGGAAGTTTATTGATCAATTGAGGGTCAAATTGCATAAATCAGAGACCAAGGACCAAAGTGAAAAAGACGGCCAACTATAGGGGCGGCGATTGAAGTTGGCAGGGATGCAATTGCATTAATTCTTAAAATCAAAATTACATTTGAGGACTTAATAGAACAAAGGATAAATTGAGGACTGACTTGGAAATTGACACCTTTTTTAAATTAAATGAAACGGCGCATTTTGTCTAAAACGACATCGTTTCATGTTTTTTTTTAAAAAAAGGAGAGAGCAGAACGGTGTCGTTTTGAACGACACTGTTCCTCTTTCTTCTTCCCCTGGACGTGCAGCAGGGGAAGAAAGAAAGCTTTTGTCTTTTTTCTTCTTTAATTTTGCTGCCTCTCTCTCTTCCCGCGTGCTCTGTCAAGAACTGAAGCCCCACGCCCTTTGATGATGAGAAACCAGGGGAGCCGCACCTTGCCAGCCGCACCTACTGGCCAACCGACCGGCGCTGCCCTGCTCCCCATGCGCAACAATAAAGAGCCCCGCTCCCTTGGCCCTATAAATAGAGACTCAACGCCAGCACGCGAGGAGAAAAGAGGGGAGGAGAGAACGAACCAAAGGGAGGAAAAAAAAAAGAAAACGCAGAGAAATAAAAAACGAACCGAAAAAGGAGAGAAAGAACCGAACCAAAAAGAACCACTAGTAAACCCAAACTGAGAGGGATGAAAAGCTTGAAACGGGGGAGGAAACTTAAAAAACAAACCGGGAGGATAAAGGGAAACCACTGAAAACGAAAGAAGAGGAAAGAACACGGAGGAGAAGGGAAGAGCAGTAACCTCTCCCTCCGCCGCTTGAAACAGTAGCACTGCTGCTGGGAGTCACCATCCGTGAGCCACGACACCGCCACCGGCCTCCACCACAGCACCACCAGCAAAGCAGTCCGACTAGCAAGGCACCACCTCCTCCGCGCCAGGTAAGCTCTTCTTCCCCCTGCATTTATTTCTTATTTCTGCGTTTCCTCCTACTTGCAGAACATTCGTTCTCCATGCAGGAGGATGGGAGGGGGGAAATAATCCCCCCCCCCCCCGGTTGGATTTTTTATGCTGGGCCAGGCTGGTGCTGGCCCAGCACTGATGGGTTCCCCTTTTTCTAGGCTAGGCTGATTCTGGCCCAGCTTTCATGTCTGGCCCCGCCCAGTTAGTTGGGCCGACCCAACCCAGCCCTCTTAATATTATATATTATCTATTATAATGTTTTTATATTATTTATATATATAGATATATATCCAAAAAAATAAAAATAAAAATTCTGAAAAATCCTTAAAACTTTTGTTGATTTTCCTGCATATTTTTATTAAAATTGTTTAATACTGGTTTGTATTTTTATACCGTAAAGATACAATCCAATATTAAAATACCGGGTTTTCATCAAGACATCAAAAAATATAAAATAAAAGGAAATGTTTTGTTTTCAAAATTCTGAAAAATCTTTTAAAAAAAAATTGTTGATTTTCCTGCATATTTTTATCAAAATTTCTTAATACTGGTTTGTATTTTTATACCGTAAAGATACAAATCTGGTATTAAAATACCCGGTTTTCGTCAAAAAAAAATGTTGTTTTCATGCATACGGCCTAATCTCTCCAAAATAAAGAAAAAAATCATCACATCATATTTTCATACAACAAAGAAAATTTCAAAAAAAATATATGTATTAACATGCATTTTGGCTTTAACAACAAGTTTGTTAGAGCCATGAGAACTAGGTAAATATTTCTAGAAGTCTAAAAAAATCTTTTTGTCTTCTTTTAGTATTTGGGATTACGAATATATGCGTAAAACATATTCCTGATATTAAAAAATATAGTTTTTTAATATATAGACGTTAGAACGGTTACGATTTTACCCAATAAGATAAGAACCTCCTTATTGAGGAGCACTTTTCTTGAACCACACGGCTCACTGAACATCCTGCAAGCCCAGTGAGCAGGTGAGGCACCGCAAGGGTGACATGCATGCACATAAAGGATCGAACTCGGGACGAGAGCAAGGCAGGCCTCACGGTTGACCACTGAGCTCTTGTTTTGCTCAGTTGCCGTAATATGTACAGGAACCGTATAAATAAATGTTCAAGCGACCTTTAGTTTCTTTATAAATAAGATTTTAAACTCAGAGTTTCGATAAAAAAAAAAATAGTACAAAATTTTTTCTTTATACTTTTTTCTTTAATTTATTCACTCATAAAAAATAAAAAATAAAAAATAAAATTATTATTATAATCTTCAGTCAAATATTTCGATTTTCTCGCAGTATGTAGCTTTTGTTATAATGATCCCGGAAAAAAAAAACATTCTACCTTGCTGATGCCGTACAATACCGGTACATCATTGAAATGTCATTGCCATTAATACATTGACACGTGCCATTGTTTTATTTGGGAGCGATGATTTGTTGGAAAGTGTTTTTTAGAATATATTGTTTTTAGTTTCCTGTTTTAGCTATCCTTGGAAAGATGATTTAAAGAGCGGAATGTGTTTTTCCCTATTATTTATCTTTCTTCTTCTTCTTCTTCTTCTTCTTTTTTCTCTCACCATGCTTTACCTTTATGTTTTTTAATTGTGCTTTTTTACTATTTTATTTACCGTTTTTGTTAGACTAGTTGTTTCTTAGTTTTTTTTTTT
>Ga0325404_1000839_pt1 | contig 31648 bp, 17 predicted proteins | sample PopdelMetagenome_18_FD_205664 | JGI IMG/M metagenome (GOLD analysis project Ga0325404, IMG submission 205664) | Populus deltoides microbial communities from Bellville, Georgia, United States - Xylem-Control-R1 | ecosystem: Host-associated > Plants > Phyllosphere > Stem > Wood/Secondary xylem...
CTCTCTCTCTCTCTCTCTCACCAAACCTTGCTAGAAACCTTGCCAGTCAATAGATCCAACAATTGTAATCTATTTTCTTGGCCCCAAGCTGCTCCCATAACACTACAAAAATCCATCCTCTAAAAACAGGACTGTGGGTCCTGTGGAACAGGACGAGCTTTGTCATTATGATCAAACAAGGGCCTCACACCACTTTTACTAAATCCGGCCTCATCTGGTAACTAGACCAGTTCAGATTTGTTAAAAAACCAGCCGGTACAATAATTCGGCAAAACTTGATTAACCAGGTGTGTCGACCCATGATCCGGGCGAATCCAGATGAGACCCTTTTTTTTTCTTTTCAAATGTGGTTTTTCCGCTGTACCTCTCTTTTTCCACATCTTTTAGTTGGTTCTTAACACTTTTAAAAGTTCACTATATAAATATTAAAAAAATATTTTATTTTTTCAGTGTAGGATTTGAAACCCTTTAGTATATATACTCTATATTTTCAAGAAAAAAAATCATTTTTTTAATATGAAATTTGAAGTCCTTCCATATATATACATAAGAAAAAAGTTATGTTTTTTCAATATGGAATAAAAAAACTTTTGGTTTAAATATTTCAACTTAAAAGAATAACATAATCTCTTTTCAATGTGGGATCTGAAGCTCTTTAATATATATACTTTATATTCACACAAAAAAAAAGTTATATTTTCCAAGAAAAAAAATTGTTTTTTTAATATGAAATTTGAAGTCCTTACGTATATATACTCTATGTTCACAAGAAAAAAAATATATTTTTTCAATGTGGCGTTTGAAACTCTTTAGTATAAATACTCTATATTCCCAAGAAAAAAGTTATTTTTTCAATGTGGTATTTAAAACCCTTTCGTATATATACATAAGAAAAAAGTTATGTTTTTACAATATGGAATAAAAAAAACTTTTTGGTTCAAATACTTCAACTTAAAAGAATAACATAATCTCTTTTCAATGTGGGATCTAAAGCTCTTTAATATATATACTCTATATTCATAAAAAAAAAAAAGTTATATTTTCCAAGAAAAAAAATTGTTTTTTTAATATGAAATTTGAAGTCCTTCCGTATATATATTCTATGTTCACAAGAAAAAAATTATATTTTTTCAATGTGGCATTTGAAACTCTTTAGTATATATACTCTATATTCCCAAGAAAAAAGTTATTTTTTCAATGTGGTATTTGAAACCCTTTCGTATATATACATAAGAAAAAAGTTATGTTTTTACAATATGGAATAAAAAAAACTTTTTGGTTTAAATACTTCAACTTAAAAGAATAACATAATCTCTTTTCAATGTGGGATCTAAAGTTCTTTAATATATATACTCTATATTCACACAAAAAAAAATTATATTTTCCAAGAAAAAAAATTGTTTTTTTAATATGAAATTTGAAATCCTTCCGTATATATACTCTATATTCACAAGAAAAAAATTATATTTTTTCAATGTGGCATTTGAAACTCTTTAGTATATATACTCTATATTCCCAAGAAAAAAGTTATTTTTTCAATGTAGTATTTGAAACCCTTTCGTATATATACATAAGAAAAAAATTATGTTTTTACAATATGGAATAAAAAAAAAACTTTTTGGTTTAAATACTTCAACTTAAAAGAATAACATAATCTCTTTTCAATGTGGGATCTAAAGCTCTTTAATATATATACTCTATATTCACACAAAAAAAAAATTATATTTTCCAAGAAAAAAAATTGTTTTTTTAATATGAAATTTGAAGTCCTTCCGTATATATACTCTATATTCACAAGAAAAAAATTATATTTTTTAATGTGGCGTTTGAAACTCTTTAGTATATATACTCTATATTCCCAAGAAAAAAGTTATTTTTTCAATGTGGTATTTGAAACCCTTTCGTATATATACATAAGAAAAAAGTTATGTTTTTACAATATGAAATAAAAAAAACTTTTTGGTTTAAATACTTCAACTTAAAAGAATAACATAATCTCTTTTCAATGTGGGATCTAAAGCTTTTTAATATATATACTCTATATTCACACAAAAAAAAATTATATTTTCCAAGAAAAAAAATTGTTTTTTTAATATGAAATTTGAAGTTCTTCCGTATATATACTCTATATTCACAAGAAAAAAATTATATTTTTTCAATGTGGCATTTGAAACTCTTTAGTATATATACTCTATATTCCCAAGAAAAAAGTTATTTTTTCAATGTGGTATTTGAAACCCTTTCGTATATATACATAAGAAAAAAGTTATGTTTTTATAATATGGAATAAAAAAAACTTTTTAGTTTAAATACTTCAACTTAAAAGAATAACATAATCTCTTTTCAATGTGGGATCTAAAGCTCTTTAATATATATACTCTTTATTCACACAAAAAAAAAATATATTTTCCAAGAAAAAAATTGTTTTTTTAATATGAAATTTGAAGTCGTTCCGTATATATACTCTATGTTCACAAGAAAAAAATTATATTTTTTCAATGTGGCATTTGAAACTCTTTAGTATATATACTCTATATTCCTAAGAAAAAAGTTATTTTTTTAATGTGGTATTTGAAACCCTTTCGTATATATACATAAGAAAAAAGTTATGTTTTTTCAATATGGAATAAAAAAAACTTTTTGGTTTAAATACTTCAACTTAAAAGAATAACATAATCTCTTTTCAATATGGGATCTAAAGCTCTTTAATATATATACTCTATATTCACACAAAAAAAAATTATATTTTTTTTAATATGGGATACATAACTTTTTTGGTTTAAATACTTAAATTTAAAAGATAATATAATATATTTTCAATGTGAGATAAAAAACTTTTTAAAATATTTTTTTAAACTTCATTATTTACAACATTAATAGTCTATATTCACATGAATTGTTTCTTAATTTTTTCATATAAAATATTAAAATTTTTCTAAATTAATCCGAGTTGACCTATAAAACCTGGAACTCTACCCTTTAACCAGATTAACCTCAGACCAGATTTGATAAGTATACCTCAGACCCTCCTCCTCAAGCATCAAAGGGTCAGATTTTGCTCTACTCCTTTCCATTTTTGCCTAAACCTTAAGAGTGGCAACTAACAGGTCACCGTTTGAATAAAAAACCTTAGCCTCCTCCATCTTATTCCCTCCATCAAAATAACACAATAAATAAATAACCTAGCTGCCCTTATCTCTCAGTAATTTCCAACCAAGCAGTCAGCCACACACTCCTTTTGAGAAAAAAAAAACCTTTATTCTTCCCTAAAGAGAAAAACGATAGGCCCATCATTTGACACCTCTCAATGCGCTAAAAAATGGCTGGCCAAACCACCCACAACCTCAAGCCACAACCTTTAGCCGAAACCAGCATCTTTTCTCTCCTCGACCCCATAAACGACGACCTGTAGCTCACACCCCTTGAAGCAACAACCAGTGACGAATCTTTCACCTATGGCAGCCACTAACCTTCCTCCTGGTATTTTCCTAACTCCTCCATATCAACAAACCTAAGACCTCATTCCTATTAGCTCAGACACAATCATTGGTCTATCCCTCTCCACCTAAACCGAACCCGACTCTCTCCCTTTTTGATCTCATCGTTTGAAACCATACAAAGCAGTACAATGTTGATAGTAGCAACTACAATGCCACCTGCGATGAACACTAAACTCATAACCTCCTTTCCACAATCACCATGGTCATGCACGACAGCAACACCCACTAGTAAAAGAGAGAGAGAGTCAAGGAAGAGAGTAAGAGGGAAATCAAAACTTAAAGTGGGTTGATATCCTCTCCTAGGTGGCCATTGACCACATCGTTAGCTTAGAAAAAGCAAGGGGAAGGAGGTGTTTTAGATCCACTAGGTGGCAGTCACCACCGGTGACAACGCGTGAACACCGCGCGCCGGTGGTGATGGGTGCATGTACCACCACTTTTCCAATAACCTTTTTGGCATTCTCGGACATGTTGGTGGGAGAAACCACTAGTGGTGGCTCTGATACCAATTTGTTGGTGGGAGAAATCACTAGTGGTGGCTCTGATACCAATTGTTGGGGATTTCTGCTCCCCCTTGCAGAACGGTGGTGTTCATGATCATTACTCAAAGGAGTCTAAACACACTGACACAATATTTAATGTGGTTCGGCAAATCGCCTACATCCACGGGAGAGATCGATATTATTAGAGATAGAGAAAGAATACAACACACGGAGGAGGATCACATCCACTCAACTCTCATCTCTCATTGCTACATAGGGTAGCAGCTGTATAAGGCAGCAGGGCTGCTGGTGGCAGCCCTTCTCTTTCTTTCTCTCTTCTTCTCTCTTTTGTTCTTGCTCTCTCTCTCTCTCTCTCTCTCTCTCTCTCACTCTCTTTGTGCTACACTCTTGGTGTCTATTTATAGGCTTCAATAACAGCTCCTCTTACTCCTTTGTCAACAATGGTGGCTACCAAACTTACCAAACTTTGACATTAGACAATGGTTGTTGGCTGCCACCAACAACTCACCATTGTAGCCTCCTTCTTTGATAATGTCAAGAGGCTGCAAATGTTGCACCAGCAGCCCTTTTTGACTCTCACATGGCAGCCATCTTCTTTGACAATGGCAGCCACATAATTGGCAATATTCCAACAATCACCCCCTTTGCCATTTATGTGGGCAATTTGTCCTCTTGCTTCTTCAGCACATGCTTGCATCCTGCAGCTTTTCCAAGCTTACCATTCTGAGAGCATCTTTGGCCAAGTTTACAGGTACTTGCCAAACCTTTCAATCACCAGAGTTACCAAAGCACACCTTTTCTCACACAAAAGGATCACTACAATCAGATGGTATGTCACATCACATCTGAAGAGTGTTAACGCTTGTCTCTGGGACAACATTCCCCTTTGAGCGTATTAACCATGCTCAATCCGGAATGATTTATCAAGCCTCACATCAAGGCTTACAACACCCCCTCAAATGGAAATATATATTTCCGAGTGCGACAATCATTATCTGAGTATTTCAATGTAATCATAAGCTTACCACTCTTCCAAGAGTCTACTCATCCCGGAGTTGCGTCTGCCCTCTGTTCCACTCTAGGAACCACGTCTTACTTCTCCGTGAGTCTCTTGCTCTTAGTTAGGTAGCTCTCCACCTTTAACTATGGGGGCAGCCCATTAAAGGTTGATCTATATCTGTCTTCATACTCTGAGTATTACAATGCCATTATCGAGCTTACCACCTTGACAAGAGTCAACTTGTTCCCGGAACCTGCGCATGCCCTTTGCTCCTTCATAGCAGCCGCGTCTTAATGCTCCACAAGTCACCCTCTTATTGTCCAAGGCAAATGTCTTCTAGCTCATTGATCTTTAGCATGGGGGCAATATCCATGAAAGTCAATCTTGTATTTGTCTCCATACTCATCATAGCCACTTTATTGGCTATCCATCTGTCCACTCATATCCAGCCATCAAATTGGCTCTGGGGTTGTCTTGGGCTCCTATCGTGGCCCATACATCTTCTCTAAGGTGTCTTCGCCCGTTGTCATGGGCAGTCTGAACTGGGCTCATATCGTGGCCCTCACACCTTCTCCAAGGTGTCTTCGCCCGTTGTCATAGGGCGGTCTAATCTGGGGCTCTTCTCATGGCCCTTACACCTTCTCCAAAGATGTCTTCGCCCGTTGACATAGGGCGGTCTAAATTGGAGCTCCTATCATGGCCCTCACACACCTTCCATCTAAGGTGTCTTCGCTTTTCATAGGCGGTCACATCCTCCTTCAGCTGAGATGCTTCAAAGTTGCTCCAAAAGTCTCTACCACCATGTGGACTATGGGAGAGATAACTGCCACTGATTACATAGAAAGAGAAACTGGCGATATACCCCTCGCAATCCTCCACCTCGATTTCTATGTTTGGAGCTTCTATGCCTTTCTGCTTGACAGCTCCACCTACACCAACTCTCTTCGGTGTCTTTGCCTTTCATTATAGGCGATTGCACCCCCTCAATTAGGTGCCTCTGCAACAGCTCTCTTTCCATCCTTGTATGTATTGGAAAGGTCTTCGCTTGTTGTCTTCATCAAGAGCACGAGAGACTTCATGTTGTACACAACTTCTACACAATCTCTACTCTAAGCTTCATCTGGGAACTCTTCTTCTCCTTGCACATGTTATCTCATTTCAGTATCTCATTGAATCACGAGGACTCTTGCACAATCTCCATGTGCCATCGTGCAATTTCTGTTCTCCAGATTTTTCCCTATTCCTTGTTTATGTTTGACAACAGCTCATCCTGTCACAACACCTGTCTAAGTCAAAATAGGGTGTCAATCTTTATCTCCTTTTTGTATTTCCCTTTCAATATCAGGGTCTTCATCAATTCTACCCTCGAGAAATCATAGTCACCGAATCTAACTTCTTTGGAGAAATCACCACTCCATTAGATCCTTGAATTTATGGAACCAAACTGTTCCTTTGTGTCGTCATCCTGCTAGTCTTCAACAGTTTCATTACAGACTGCTATATATATGAAAATAGTACCGTATGAATATTCCTTCAACTAAGCAAGTTCCCAGAAAAGATTGGAGGGGTCACACTGGTCCTGCTTAAAACCCAATCTCCTAGACAAAACTTCTTACGTCATATTTATCCATCGTACTGTCTTTCCGTATATATAACCATTTGCTAGCTTTGTTGCGGCTTTCCTTTACAAATGATCTGGGTATCCTGGTTTTATACCTGATTTCACAACATCTGGCGAGACTACCAGTGCTTAGATTCATCAAGATTGGTCTTTGTCAATTTCCACTCTCCACCTCAAATCGTCAACATGATCGGGTGTCTAGAGTGTCTCAATTTTGCCTTCATTCGGCAAATAAAAAATCTCCCCATTTAGCAGTTCAACACATGTAATTGGTCAAACATGTGTGATTTCTTCTTCTTCATCTCCATCGACCACCATGATGACCTTCAGATGCCTCCTCATCATGCAATCTCTTTTTGTTAATTCACCATCACTATTTTTGGTCTCAATTTCAATGATCGGACCATACCATTGCATCCAGAACGATCAAATTAGCTTGAAACAAGTCAGAAATCGTTCAAATCGCATTTCAGACGGCTAAGATTTGAACAAAACAATTCTGGCCTTATCAACGGCTCAGATTCAATCTCAGATCCGGTTGCACGTAGGATTAGCTACACTAGATCCTATCCCTCGGCTCGCGGCTCGGCTCCAACTCGGCTCGGCTCAACTCAGCTTGGCTCGCGGCTGATGACGTGGCTGGTGGGTCCTACTATGCTGACGTGTCAATTGACCGGTCGCTAACATGGCATGCCAACTGTGCATGTTGACGTCACAATTATGTCATGTTGACGTCATCCTTATCCGGGTCAGTCTTGTGGGTTGGATCATTTGGTATTCGGGTCGGGTTTACCATTCGGGTGAAGAAGACGCGTGGCCCGCGTGTGGCGCGTTGGTGCGCATGGGCAACCTTCTCTCCAGCGCGTGTTGGCGCATGCGGGCATGTCTCGCGTTAGAATTTTGCACCGTTTTCACCAGTGGCTTTGTCTCTTCCTCCTCTACACAGTGGTATGGTCAAAACATAATTTTGACAACTTTCATTTTTGAGCAAAAATCAAACACCACTTTAAACTATAAGCTCTGATACCAATTTGTTGGTGGGAGAAACCACTAGTGGTGGCTCTGATATCAATTGTTGGGGATTTCTGCTCCCCCTTGCGGAACGGTGGTGTTCATGATCATTGCTCAAAGAAGGCTAAGCACACTGACACAATATTTAACGTGGTTCGGCAAATCCCCTACATCCACGGGAGAGATCAATATTATTAGAGATAGAGAAAGAATACAACACACGGAGGAGGATCACATCCACTCAACTCCCATCTCTCATTGCTACATAGGGTAGCAGCTGCATAAGGCAGCAGGGCTACTGGTGGCAGCCCTTCTTTTTCTTTCTCTCTTCTTCTCTCTTTTGTTCTTGCGCTCTCTCTCTCTTTGTGCTGCACTCTTGGTGTTTATTTATAGACTTCAATGACAGCTCCTCTTACTCCTTTGTCAACAATGGTGGCTGCCAAACTTACCAAACTTTGACATTAGACAATGGATGTTGGCTGCCACCAACAACCCACCATTGTAGCTTCCTTCTTTGACAATGTCAAGGGGCTACAAATGTTGCACCAGCAGCCCTCTTTGACTCTCACATGGCAGCCATCTTCTTTGACAATGGCAGCCACATAATTGGCAATATTCCAACAGGACACACCATTCACCTTGGAAGTTCAATCCCTAATCTCATACCATTTGTTGAAATATTGGTGAAGTTTTGGATAAGATGTTCACTTTTGTGAGTGTGATTTTTGGATTGTTTGGACATATGTAATTTGGAATGGATTGTTGTTTGTTTTCATATATGGAGTTTGATGAATTGTGGTTTGATATGTTATGGCTTGCTTCATAGATGATGCATGTCTTTTTAGCGTGTGTTAGTGCAAAAGGATAAACAAAAGAAAAATAACATGTATTTTAGAAACCAATCCAAAATTACTTGAAGGATAATAATACAGTTCTCAGATCTCAGAATTTTTTAATTTAAATATATTTTTACTTATGTTAGAGTAAAAAATAATATTAAATTTTGATTAATATTAATCAATATCAAAATTTGAAATATTTTAAGACCAATATTTATGAAGCTAAAGTTAAGAATATCAAATCTTTTCCAATGCCAAAGTTAAAGTATTTTTAGTTAAATATTCATGATCTAAAAATATTTTAGGTTGATTATCAACAACATAGTACAATAAACCATTACTAATTTAAGACAAGATTAGTAATACAATATATCTCAGTTAGAACGCTTTAGAAATAATAATATCTTTTTTTAGTGTAAACAATCTTTTATTATAAAATCTTTGTAGATTAATTAAGGTTTTTTTAGTGATCATAATACCAAGTGATGACTACAAAATCAGGACATTTCCTCTTTATAAACAAAATATCAAATATTTGTTCTTTTGTATTTTTTTTTAAAGATCGTTGTGATGTCTAATAGCAATTAAAAATTATAATTTATTTAAAAAGGACCATGCTCAAAAGATAAAGAGATCATAAGAAATAGTATAAGGCAATTCTCATCCATATTTATTCTTATGGACATGAGCCTTGTAAAAGTATTTGTCATTTCAATTGCATGCTTATGCATAATATAAGAATTATTAAACTTTTCTTTGGTAATGTTAGTGGTATTAAAAAAAAATAGATTTTTTAAGAGAGTGTTTTGTTCTGCATTAGCTTATATGTATTTTGTCAAACTCAATAACATAATATTTGGTTATCTTCAGCAGCTGTGTTTTAGCTATGGGACCCATGAAAATCTGATGTTTCACCTCAGGTTTTGCGCAAGCAATTTTTTCATGCTTCTTGCTGCGTTTTTTTTTTAAGTGAAGAGTTGCACTCTTCACTGTTCACGTACGTGAACAGTGGAGAATGCAACTCCACTGTTCACGTGAATAATGCGGTGTGACTCTCCACTGTTCACGTATGTGAATAATGGAGTGTTTCCGGTAGGACCGGGTCCGGTCCAAAGCTAAATCCATTGAACCGGGTCCGACCCAATAAAAAAAATAATTTTTATTTTTTTAATTGTGTTTTATTTGAAAAATTAGAAGGAGATCGCTTGATAATGTAGTATTTGTAGAATTTAATCGCAATCCCAATTTTGTTGTTGCCTGGTTCGATTCAATTAAAAAAATTCAATTTTTATTTTTATTTTTAATTTTGTTTTATTCAAAAAAATTTGAAGGAGATCGCTTGATGACGTAGTATTTGCAGAATTTGATCGCAATCTCAATTTTATTCTTGATGATATTTTACCTGATGTTGTTGCGCGCTTAAGAAACCATGGAAAATATAGTTCTTGTTGGATAGATTTCGTACGTGATGAAATTGCACATAGTTTAATGGAACAATAAAAAAAATATTTGATATCAATATTATTTATTTCATGATGTAATAGCATTAGTTAAATCTACAATATTTAAATTAAAAACCATCAATATATATATATATATATATATATATATATATATGTATATATATATGTAACCTTAATTTAAAAAGCATTTTTTTAACCAAACACATTAAATTACTTTTTGTTCAACCTCAATTTCAACCACAGTTTTAACCAAACATATATTTTTCCAAACCAACCTCAACTAAAAGTATTTTTTATAAAATAACTTTTTTCAAATTATAACCACAACAGTTACCACAATACTAAATACACTTACTTGAAGAGTCAAATCAAGGTCCAAAACATCTAAGTGGAACTTATTCACACCAATTAAAAAAATTAAGCCCATTAAATATTAGAATTCATTAATCATGCAAATGAGAGAAATAAAAGCAAATACTTGCAAAGATTGGTAAAAAAGCTAAAAAATTATTGCTTTAAGTCAAAAACTTAAATACATGACACATATTCAAATAATAATTTACATAAACCATAAATGTAAATCAATGTTTTTCTTTGGGTGATGCAACGATATAAAAAAATAATGATAATGATGTTAATAACATTTGATTTCATTTGATAGTTACATAAGCACTAATAAGATGCATTTGCTAATTTTAAATATATAAATAAAACTAATAATATTTTTTTTATTACCAACAATTATGTTCACAAGTCATAAAAATAACTAATCAATCTTCGGATGATTCTAAAATATCTTATAACATCAAACTTCAATTGACTCATAAATAAACAATCATAATGACATTTATAAGTATCAAAATTAATGAGTAATTGAAAAGGAAAATATTATTCAATTTGAAATTCATTTATCTTGGGAATTTAAACATTTTAGTGAGTAACAAATCATTCATAATATAAATTCTAAATTATAAACACATATATCTTAACATATAGTCATAATTTATCATGTTTTTAATATTTTTTTAATTATATTCAGAAACATTTACTTCACATTAAAAACAAACTAAAATTCTAATTATTTCAAGCACTTCATCTTTATTCAAATGTTCCTTATTATTATCAAAGGACATGGAAGTGACTTCCAAAACTTAAGATAATAATTATTTTTACAAGTGAAAATTAAAATTTCTAATTTTTTATCGTTAAATTCTTAACCCAATAACTTAAACTGTTAGGTAAAGTCTTAAGATATGATTTATATTATTTTCTAACATACCCCCTCAAATGAAAACCTTTTAAACTTGAAACTTGAAAGTTGCATAGACCTACATTATCTTATGTTTATTTTTTATCAAATAATAGGAATGACGAGATTCAAACTCATGACCACTTGGATATCAAAAAACTATCTCAACTCATTTAAATTATTAGATAAAATTTTAAAATGTAATTTTTTTTTTATTTTCTATCCATCTTGACCGTACTATCTAGTTGGGCTGATGTAAATCTATGTAGTCTTGCCAAGGAATATTGCCAAGTGTCTAGCTACCACTTCAATTTTGGCTGGTGACCATAGTGAAATTTCTAAACCCAATTACCCACTTGGAGTCCATTATCGGGCTATTTATTCAGTCTATTACACTATGACCTCTCTTCTCTTAATCCTAACCAGATTAAATTTCAACCTATGAGCATATACACATTCTGCACAGTTCTTATCTCTTCTCAAACAAAAACACTTCCACTACTAGACAGACTTCTTAGAGCCAAACAATCAAATATACAGACAGTAGCGATAGTTTTATGAAGAAAATTATATTTTTCTTCTCACCCTTCTAATTTTCACATAGGTTTATGATGGAAGAAAATGTACAGTGATAGGGTACCAGTTTTCTAAAAGTCTGTTTGGTATTGTAATAATGATTGTTTTTTAATATATTTTTTTTTTAGAAATACATTAAAATAATATATTTTTTATTTTTTAAAATTCATTTTTAACACCAACATATCAAAATAATTTAAAAATATAAAAAATTAATTAATTTAAAAAAAAATTCAAATTGTTTCAAAAATATTTCTTTACCGCAAAAATAAATAGGTTGTTAAATAGACTTTGTATTCCATACTTCTATCAAGTGTTGTGCAGTTTAATACAAAAACTGCTTCTCAACATTGACTTAGAGTATTATAGCCTTTAATATTTATTAAAACCATTTAAGATTTCATTATCTCTGGTCTCTTTGGGCCACATCTTACTATTTATACTAAGAGGGAGGCTTGTCAGATGTGATTTTTATGAGTTTTTATATTGTTTCATTAATTTGAAGCTGCAGAGCTTTTCGTTCACTTGATCATGGTTGCTTTTTGTTGTTGCTGTATATATTGGCAGGTATTTCCACTCATAGAATAACTTTTGAGGAAGGTGCATTAGTTTTAGATGATTCAATGACTCAAACGCCTGCATACTGCTTCAACCAGGAGATCAAGAACATGTAGATTTTAGTTTTAAGATGGCGTGTTCTGTTTTCTGGTAGAAGATGGAGGTTGTTTCCCAGTTTAGTCATGAAGAAAGTCACCGGTACATGTTATCCAGAAAAGAAAATGAAAGGGGCGGAAATTGTGTACTCGACTTCATGAGTTGTCTGTGGAGATGAGATGGATGCTGAAATTTTAGGTTCTCCTTAGTAGTAGAATTGCTAATTTGATGGCTAATGCACTCTACTCTACCAGTAAATTAGCATTTTCTATTGATCAGTACCTCTTGTGAAGCACTTAAATGCAAGCACAGCAGATTAACAAGGATTAAACAAAAAAGGAAGAGTACTGATCAGCACTTGAATCGTTTTATTTAGGTTGCTTGCAGCATTGTTGTATTTTGTAGTTCCTATGGTTGGAATGAATTTTTTTTCTCTTATCCATACAAAAATGAAAAAGGTACTTCATATGCTTATGAGAGGATCAAATACAGTTGGTATTAGGAATTTAACAGAGAAAATAAAGGATCTTGCCACTGTTAATATTCTAGTAAGATTTTATGATAAAGAAGCATTATGGCCCTGGCAACAATTCATCCCATCAGGAGTGAATTCAAACCATGGCCCTTATTGTCATTTTACACTTGCTTAAAACAGCTTCAAGGGCAGAATATCACCCCATAATTAGTTCCACCAGGACAGGTAAAGGTGCTTGTTGGGTCATCTTTGGGATAGCTATATGCATCAGGGCACCTCTGCTTGAAAAACCTAGAGAAATCTATTGGACCACAATTGCCAGAATCGCAACAGTATTGAACTGTCTTGAGAACAGTGCATGGATTGTTGCAACCTCCTGGGGCCCTGAGCTCATTTGGGCACTGCCCATTGATATCAGCCGCACACTTGATTCCACGGCAGCTGCCTGATACTGGACTAAAGTCCATGGGGACATTAAATCCATCAACAAGAGAAATGTCAAAGAAGTCCAAGTTGTTGAATTGGTTCAAGGCATTTTCAACCAGTGTTGTTCAGGGATTCGCATTGATGGTCCATGATTGGCCTCCCTCGAGTCTTCGGCCACCACAGGGAACACCTACAGCCTAAACAGTGTAAGGGCATTGGTTTCGGATTTCATGCCCATTTGTGAGGGCTTGGGTCTGCTTTTACAGGAGAAAGGTCACAATTGTTAGTGCCTTTGGATCAAGAGCAATGTAAGAAAGTTCTTCTTCGAAGGATAATGCACTTGACTAGTTCAACAAATGCCAATGAACACGCATGCACTGTTTCCAGGACTGATCAATATTTTCATTAAGGAGCAAACTCTTCATTAAACTCCTAACATTCTTCTATAAGAGAAAATCAAACTATACTGTAAAAACAAAAAACATATCGAACTCCCAAGTTAAGCGTTCGACATTTGCATTGATGTAAGAAAAGGGTGAGACAAGATACAAAATTTGCTTCATTTTTTAGGATAAAAAGAACAGATAGAAGATAGACTTTGGTCGGTTAAATCTTTAGATTAGATTTGTGTTAGATCCCACTTACAAAGTGTAATGGGCTAATGACATTTGTTTTCTCTTCGGGTGAGAAAGAACCACAAGTTGAATGCAATTTTTTTAATATCTCATTAATGAAAGCTTTAGCTGCTTAAATAAGCAAACTATAAACAAATTGAATTACAAAGACAAGCTAACTGTAAGCAAATATATTCTGCCCACGTAATACAGAAGTTAACAGAGTAAAACATAATACTGAAATAACGTAGTAATCCAACTCATCATTTTCCCACGTTGCATGTACCATACAAGTTCCCCTTCCACGTTCTGCAGCACATGTGCATGTTCCCACGTTCACTGCTTAACCCAAATATTTGGAATTTGGCTTAGGACTTCGTTCAGAATGTCGTGGCTTAATATTACCCTCCTCATTAAGTGGACTCTTGTCTGCAAGGTCCATAGAAGGAAACCGTTCCTGCAAAGAGTGATATGGCTCCCAGGTGGCATCGTCAACCTAAAGATGCATCCACTGTACTAAACAGTCTGCTTCAAATTTTTTGCCGCGTTTGACCCAACGAGTATCTAAAATTTGATGAGGCTCAAGGACAACCACCCCATCATCTGTAACAGGTGGTAACTCTGTTGCAAGCATGGCAGAGTCACCCACATATTTTTTTAAGAGCGAGTCATGGAACACTGGATGAATATGAGCACCGTCTGGCAACTAAAGTTTGTATGCTACTGCCCCAAGTTTTTGCAGCACTGGATATGGACCATAGAAGCGGCTGGCGAGCTTTTGGTGGGCACGTTTGAAAACGGTCTGTTGCCTGTAAGGATGCAGCCAAAGAAACACTAAATCCCCCACCGCGAAAGAAACATCTCGACATTTTTTATCCGCAAGTTGTTTCATGCGATTAATGGAACTCGCCAGATTACATTTGAGTTGACGTAACAAATCATCACGAGCTGTTAGACTGATGTCAACCTCCTGAATGGAAGAACCGCCATGATGGTAAATGGGAATTGTAGGAGGTAGATGACCATACAAGGCTTGAAAAGGGGTCATCCCAGTGGATGCATGATATGTCGTATTGTACCAAAGCTCAACCTAAAGGGGATAGGTGCACCATCAGCGTGGCCACTAACGAACCATTCCCCTGAGATATTGTTCAATGCAACGATTAACCACTTCTGTTTGGCCATTCGTTTGTGGATGGTAGGCTGAACTCCTGCCAAAATTTGCTTATAAATATGGGATCCTGATCGCTGATGATGGTCTTAGGTAAACCATGTAGTTTAACGACACCTTCAACAAACTGTTCGGCCACAATTTTCGCAGTAAAAGGATGGGTCAATGAGATAAAATGAGCAGACTTACTCAAATGATCAACCACCACGAAAATGGTGTCTTTGCCGTGAGATGTTGGAAGGCCCTCAATGAAATTGAGGGTGATGTCATCCCAAACTTGACATGGAATAGGTAACGAATGTAGGAGGCTTGCTGGAGATAATGTTTCAGATTTCACCTGCTAACAAGTATCACATTTCTTTACATAATCTTGCACTGCCTGATACATCTTAGGCCAGTAAAACTGTTGGGATAATTTCTTGAACGTGCGTAAGACCCCCGAATGTCCTCTAATCTTTGTATCGTGCATTTCATGAAGCAACTGGGATCGCAGGTCTACTTGAGAAGGAATGACCACTCTGCCTTTAAAGAAGAGCAACCCATTACGCCATGCGTATGGACCATCTCGTGGCGTAGTTGTCAGGTCCATAAGAGATTGAATGTAAGAGTCGCCTGCATACGCCTTCTGAATGTCATCCTATATGGTCACTGTTGGCATGTGTAAATGGTGAAGAATTGGACTATCAGCTTTGCGTGAAAGGGCATCCGCCACAAAATTCTCTCTACCTGGTTGGTAAACAATCTCATAATCATAACCCAGAACCCACTTTTGTTGTTCAGGCGTAGCAACCCGTTGCTGGAGGAAATATTTCAAACTGCAGTGGTCAGTAAGAATGAAGAATTTCTTTCCCAGGAGATAAGGGCGCCATAAACGTATGGCCTCCACAATGGCAAGCATTTCCTTGGCTTAAGTAGACCAGGATTGTTTAGTAACCCCCAAACCTTGACTCATGAAAGCTATTGGCCTGCCCTGTTGAGATAAAATAGCTCCAGTACCATCCCTAGATGCATCGGTTTTAATGGTAACGGAGTCATCAAAATTAGACATAACCAATATAGGTGTAGTTGTCATCGCCTGCTTGAGAGCTAGAAAGGCTGTGTCGGTATCGTCATTCCAGCTAAATTTTCCCTTCTTAAGTAGATTGGTCAAAGGTCTTGCAATGATACCGTAGTTCTGCATAAATTTTCTATAATATCTGGTTAGACCTAAAAACCTACGTAGCTTAGAAATAGTTGTGGGTGGTGGCCATGCAACCATTGCTGCAATCTTACTGTTATCAACCTTCACTCCTCGATGTGTGACAATATGCCCCAAATATTCTAGTTCCTGCTGACCAAACACGCATTTGCTAGCTTTGGCAAAGAATTGATGTTGTTGCAATATGTCCAATGTTTGTTTAACATGCAAAAGATGTTCATTTCAAGTGGGACTATAGACTAAAATATCATCAAAAAAGACCAAAATAAACTTGCGAAGGTAAGGCTAGAATATTGAGTTCATGATGGCTTGAAATGTTGAGGGTGCATTACAGAGGCCAAAAGGCATTACAAGATATTCGTAATGGCCGTTATGAGTGCGAAAAGCAGTTTTGTTAACATCAGAAGGATTGACTCTTACTTGATGATAGCCAGCTCTGAGATCTAATTTGGTGAAGTAAGCTGCACCATATAATTCTTCCAACATATCATCCACTGTCGGTATAGGAAAACGATCCTTGACAGTAGCAACATTGAGTGAACGGTAATCTGTACAAAACCTCTAACTGCCATCTTTTTTCTTTACCAGTAACACATGTGACGAGAATGGACTAGTGCTAGGGCGGATGAGTCCCGAATCTAGCATTTACTGAACCTGTTTCTCAATTTTAGTTTTTTGAAAGTGAGCATACCTGTACGGCCGCATATTAATAGGCTCAGTACCTTCTTTCAATGTAATACAGTGATCCACCTCACATGCAGATGGTAATCTTGAAGGCTGTTGAAATACGTTTGCATATTCTTGTAACAAACAGTGCATATCCTAATTATCATTGTTCATTGATATTGCAGTTAGTGTGGTTTCCTCTGTTAACTAGAAACATATAGCAAAAAGCGCATGTCCACGGTGAAATTCCTTTGCCATTTCTGTTGGTGAAGCCGCCTGAATGGTTTGCACATCCACCCCTTGCAATCTACAGTTTTGATTTTCCCAAACGAAATCCATGGTCAGTTGTTTCCAGTTACAGACAACAGATCCCAACATTTCTAGCCATTGAACTCCTAGTACAAGATCGAGACCTATTAAGGGCAATGAAAAAAAAGTGAGGTAAAATGTTGTTCCTTGTAACTCCACCTGCACCTTGTCATAACGCCCTTGGCATGTTAACCTTTCCCCATTTGCCACCTAGACATGGAATGATTCTGTTGGTATGATTGGTAACCTGAGCATGCTTGCTAAATGATTGCTGATGAAATTATGTGTCGATCCGCTATCAATTAAGACCATTACTTTATGTGACCTCATTTTTGCCGATACAGGCATAGTTTTAGGAGCTATCCAACCTGTTAACGCATGCAATGTTATTTCTGGTTCAAGTTCAAGTTCCTGCACCACAACTGTATCTCCCCTATGACCATCTTCTAACATTTGTTGTTCCATAATATTCTTACACAACAAGTTATCTGCGTAGCCTTCCAATAATAACAGTTGTGGTTTTTGACACCTGTGGCCTGCTGTAAATCGCTCATTGTAGTTGAAACAGAGGCTTTGTGATCTTTTCCTCTGCATTTCTTCCCAAGATAAATGTTTGAAAGGACCCGTAGGTGTAGCAGGAGCTACACGAGATATTTGTAGAGGAGGTGGTCGTATAAACGACATGAGAGTTTTGGGCTTCAAGTTTCTTTACCATGTGAGTTGGTCGTCTCTCATTCGCGATAAGTTAATGGCCTCTTTGAGTGACTGTATTTTGAACATTCTGATGCCATCTGTTTCTGTCTTCAAACCGCCCATGAATGTGCCCACCAACGCCTTCTGATTCCATCCTTGAACCCTGTTACCCATCTTTTCAAATTTGCACTGGTAATCACGCAAATTACCTTGCTGTTTGACACGTGAAAGAGCCTCGTCAAAATCTTCACACTTCGAAGGTCCAAAACAAGCCCAGAGTTCTTCCTCAAATCTATCCCATGAAAGCACGTGTCCCTCGTCCCTAAATGTCCTTCGAATCCATTGCCACTATTGATTAGCCTCCCCTTCTAAATGGTATGCTGCCATGGAAACCTTCTGGGCGTCTGTTGTGCCTTGATACTCAAAAAACTGATGCATATGGTTGAACCATTCGGTGGGGTCATCCCCCGCGAATCGTGGAAATTCTAGCTTTGTTGTTTTAGCGGAAATGATCTGGCGACCTCCATCGTTGTTTGGATGATTGTTGTGGTTGTTAGTTTCGTGATTGGGAATCAACACAATTGAAAGTCAATTGAGTGTCTCCTCCATTCGCAGCAATCCTTCCTGAACTAGACCAAGTTCAGACTCCAAATGCTCAATTCGTTCTTTATTGGTTCCTATTGAAAACCTGGCTCTGATACCAATGTTAGATCCCACTTACAAAGTGTAATGGGCTAATGACATTTATTTTCTCTTCGGGTGAGAAAGAACCACAAGTTGAATGTAATTTTTTTAATATCCCATTAATGAAAGCTTTAGCTGCTTAAATAAGCAAACTACAAACAAACTAAATTACAAAGACAAGCTAACCGTAAGCAAATATATTCTGCCCACGTAATACAGAAGTTAACAAAGTAAAACATAATACTGAAATAACGTAGTCTTGCACCACAATCCAACTCATCATTTTCCCACGTTGCATGTACCATGCAAGTTCCCTTTCCACATTCTGCAGCACATGTGCATATTCCCATATTCACTACTTAACCCAAATATTTGGAATTTGGCTTAGGACTTCATTCAAAACGTCGTGGCTTAACAATTTTCTTCATTTTTTAGGATAAAAAGAACAGATAGAAGATAGACTTTGGTCGGTTCAATCTTAGATTAGGGTTGAGTCTGTTTGGTATTCATAAAGAAAGTATTTCAAGATGGAGAGAGACTTCCAAGACAAAGGTTAACTTTATTTTCCTCATTGTCTTCTTAGATATTTCATAATCCTAAACCATTTTCTACTTCTAATTCATATCCATTATATTTGAAAAGTAAACAATAATTAAAAAAATAATGAGAAAAAAAAGAGATATATAGAATTTTGCTTGGACAGGATCCAGCAGATTAGCAATAACAACGTGTTATAATATTATCAAATTAACTCTAAGAGGTAGTTCAACTGGTTAAGTTTTGAGTTTGCTCTTCAATGGTCATGAGTTCGAGTCCCTTCAAGACCACTGGAGGCTTACATGACTGTTAATTTCAGGAGTCGTGGGATTAGTCGAGGTGCGCGTAAACTAGCCTGAACACCTACATTAATAAAAAAAAATATTATCAAATCAAAGCTTTTACATCAAGGAATTCATGACACTTAAATTCAATCATCTCACCACTAGAAATAGAAAAATATATGGATTTGAATTATTAAATTTTAAAACTATGAGGGAAAAACTTTTTGTTGATTAATTGTTATATTGCATTTTGTATTGCATTGTTCTGTCTCTATTTTTTAAAACTTTAGGATAAAAAGTAGCGGCAACAAGCCAATAACTGAAAAGCAAAATGTAAAAACATATATTCGATCATCAGATTAATATATATATATATATATATATATATATATATATATATATATATATATATATATATATATATACCCACGTGCACTGCTTAACCCAAATATTTGGAATTTGGCTTAGGACTTCGTTCAAAACATCGTGGCTTAACAATTTTCTTCATTTTTTAGGATAAAAAGAACAGATAGAAGATAGACTTTGGTCGGTTCAATCTTCGATTAGGGTTGAGTCTATTTGGTATCCATAAAGAAAGTATTTCAAGATGGAGAGAGACTTCCAAGACAAAGGTTAACTTTATTTTCCTCATTGTCTTCTTAGATATTTCATAATTCTAAACCATTTCCTATTTTTAAATCATATCCATTATATTTGAAAAGTAAAAAATAATTAAAAAAATAATGAGAAAAAAGAGAGATATATAGAATTTTGCTTGGACAGGATCCAGCAGATTAGCAATAACGTGTTATAATATTATCAAATTAACTCTAAGAGGTAGTTCAACTGGTTAAGTTTTGAGTTTGCTCTTCAATGGTCATGAGTTCGAGTTCCTTCAAGACCACTGGAGGCTTACATGACTATTAATTTCAGGAGCCGTGGGATTAGTCGAGGTTCACGCAAACTGGCCTGAACACCTACATTAATAAAAAAAAAATATATTATCAAATCAAAGCTCTTACATCAAGGAATTCATGACACTTAAATTCAATCATCTCATCACTAGAAATAGAAAGATATATGGATTTGAATTATTAAATTTTAAAACTGCGAGGGAAAAACTTTTTGTTGATTAATTGTTATATTGCATTTTGTATTGCATTGTTTTGTCTCTATTTTTTAAAACTTTGGGATAAAAAGTAGCGGCAACAAGCCAATAACTGAAAAGCAAAATGTAAAAACTTATATTCGATCATGATTGTGTGTGTGGCTCTAATGCTTCTTTTTTTTTTCATGCTTATTTTTTCAATTGATCATCAGATTAAATGGCTCACAATTTCTTTGCTTATCCTTAGTACTGAGAGCAATATGTTGTCAACTAAATGTTATATCAATCTAGCACAAATTCACTTTAACGCTCAATCATGAACAAACAATATGGTTACGCTTTTTTGACGCAATCCAAATTGTTGAATAGCTCGAATCCAATCATGTGGTGAAGCTCGAGCAAGAAATCTAGAATATAATTAAATAGGAAAATAAATTAACCAAATAATGGCTACATTCCAGCGGTATTAATTATTTTTATTTTCATAAAAAAAGAAGTGTTATTAATTGTTGGTGTCCTATTATCTATTAAATTTTATTTCCATAACCATGGAATTAATTATCTCTTCAAAATAACACTAAATATTTATACTTATAGCAACCTATTAATATGTTCTTATACATTACATTATTTATTCCATAGAAACACCAATCAATTGTAATCTTTAATTTGTTTTTTATTCTTTAATACACCCCTCTATCAAAATAATCTTGTTAAAATTGATAAACACATGAGGAACAAATGAGTGATCTTAATATAAATCAATAAGAACACCTAATATCTAAAATATAAATTAAGGGAAAAATAATCAAGTTTGTTAATTTAATTCATTTTCACAAGTATTCCAAATAGTATAATTGAGTTCAATTATGTGGTTTAATATTTTATTTCAAATATAAAAATTATAATAGGTTATCAATTGAATTCAAATTTGTTCATGAATTGAATTTAATTTAGCATGTGATTTGGTTCAGAACATGCTAAATGCCTTTTAATCTTGATTTTATTTTTCTTAATTAGAAATGAGGTGAATTTACATATTTGTATTGGAGATATGCTATAATATTGTATTAAAAATGTAATAATCAATTAAAAGTTTTTAGAAAATTTGTGTGTGTGTGTGTGTGGATTTGAGTTCGAACAATACAACAATAAATTATCAAATAATGGAGAGATTTTACTCATAGTATAAAATTCATTACTAAAATGTGTTTAATCTTATAATATTATACAGTAGTTACAACACAACATAATGTGAGTAAAATAAATTCTAAGTGCAAAACTTAAAAATATATGACTATCTAGTTTTAATATAATAGGAAACATGAAATATTGTTTGTCTAAAACACACATAAAAACAAGAAGAAGAAAAGGAAAAAGATATGTTTCATGAGATATTTTCACATTTAAGCAGTTCTAGAAATTCAAGAATTGAGATTTCAATTCTTTAATCTACCTTTGATCTCCAAGTCTTCAATATTAAAATTGTTAGTCATGAGTTTACCTTCCCCTAACTCTAATCTCTATAGAGTGTGGCTTGAACTCTTTTACCAAGGAAATTTAATAATATTTAATATTCTAATTAATTAAAATTATCATGCACGTATGTTTTCACATTATTTTAAGCATTGAAATGGCATACATTATGAGTTTTAAAGGGAGTATAAGCTTCGTGGGAAAATTAAAGAACTGAATAAATCAATACTATAAAATCTATCATCAAACAATCAAACAGTTTTAAAAACAGAACAAAATGATAAACTCAAATTTAACAAGTCTAAACCCCCCTGAAGGCCCGAAAATCCACGATCTTAGGCAACATACCTGACCCTAGCCCTAGCCCTAATAGGTTTAGCATTGGGGAATAATCCAATGTCATAAGCTCAATTTAGGGGAAGAGCCTAGCTCTTATGGGCTCAGCCTAGGGAAAGAACCCATCTTTCATGGGTTCAGCTTAGGGGAAAAGCCCGGCTTAGCCTAGAGTAAGAGTCCAACTCCCATGGGCTCTACTACATTTGGATCTCATTTCACTTACACCTTTGGTGTTTAAAAGTCCTCTAAAAGGCCTACCATATTTTCATTGATATTAATGTTGTGTCAGAGATAGTGAATAAAAATCCTCTTAAGACCTACCATATTTCCATTAATATTAATGTTATGTAAGGGATAATGTATAAAAATCTCACAATGGCTTACCATATTTCCATCTTATTAATACATATACCAGAGATATTTTTCCTCATCAAAACTATTAGGAAAAAAATTATACTTTAGCCTTTACTCTCCATAAAAAGACAAGATTCATGGGCTATAGATAAACCATGAATCCTTCAAGCTCCAGGTTCACAATCTCCATTCTCTACTGTGTGTATGTGTGTATTCAGAACATCTCTCTTTAAAATATAATTGTCTTCTCTCTCTAAAAATATATTTACCTAAGCATCTGAGAGTTCTTAAATCTATAAAAAAGACCTTTTACAAGTACCAATTACCATCCACTTTGACCTACCAAGCACCAAATATTGACTACCAACCACCTTAGCCAAGGATAATGAATTAAATTGCTAGAATTAAGAGATTAATTAATTATCAAATACATAAGTCTTGCTCCTTAGTTACTTGAATTTTTTGGGACATCATCACAAAATAAAATCAAAACTTAAATCTCCAAAGAAAGAGTCAGTAAAGAAACCCTTAACATTTGAGTTTTTTTATACATATATATGGTCCTATCAAAAGAGAAGAGGGAAGGAGAAACCAAATCATAATAGGAATTTAAGGGTACTAGGATTTTTCCGGTACAACTGTGTGATTAGAGGTTTTCATTTTATTTTTATTTTTTTAACAACATGATCTAAAAATCTGATATGCAAGAGGCCAATCCTAAGTACATTAACAGGTAATATAAGTAGCCCAAGAAAAAAAAATCTCAAGGACTAGAAAATATAGTAAAGCCTAAGAAACAATAAACAAGATCAAAATTATAAAGCCTAAAGCAATGGGTAATACATGCATCAATAACAGGCAGAAAACTTGAGCACGGCTAGGAGCGTAGGACCTTAACAATTGGTCGTTGATGAGACCATTAAAATTAATTATGACCATTCTCTCCTTTTAAGAAATTGATTTTTATAGCACGATAGTGAAAGCCAAGTTGAATCCAAGAAAAATTGTTTAAATTCTTCTTATAAGAAACTAAAATAAAAATTAGGGATTAATATGAAAACTAAAGAAAATTAAAATTATGAAAAAAAACATAAAAGATAATTCAGTGTTTCTATGCTTGATTCAAAAAGATTGTTCATTCAATGAATTGGATTAATTATCAAAGTAAAATAAGTATTCTTTTAATTCAAGCAAATACTTAAATTCCTTTAAGTAAGGAAGATAAAAAAAAAAGGATTAAATTAATTAGAAAAATACCTAATTAATTCCTTAACATCAATCAAATTAAGAATTGGAAAAAAAAATTTATATTCGGTGACGAAAGGTTTAAGAGAGAAAAACGATCATGTATTCCAAACTATCGTCAAAAAGATTAGCAATTTTTACTTGTTTTATTTTTTTAACCTAAAATTTAAGTCAACCAAATTTATTCATTTTTCTTCCTTCTTGATCCAAATCAACAATTATAGATTGAAAATTTACAAAAAATAAAGCATGCCTGCCATAGAAACTATTCAAAAAGCTTGAATGAAAACAGTTGCTTACACACCAAATCAAGGCAAAATAAGTACTTGAATGTCAAGAAATAAAGTTGAAAATATCTCTTCTCACAACCTAAAACAATAATGGAACAAAACTCCTGTGAACTGAAAGCCAAATTTTAGTTCATAGTTGTTGGAAAATTAAAGAATAAAGAAGAAAAAAACGACGTAAAGATGCCTTTTTTCTGCCATGATTTGCTCTTTTTATTCTCTCCCTTGATTGTCATGTTTCTTTAGGATTCTTAGGCTAATTAGGAGTCCTTATACTACTTAATTTCTTTCTCATTTATCTACTCGTTAAGGTTGGTTAAATTCTTAATAACTTGTGTTGAAAACAGACTCTGTTGCTATCTCAACTCTATTGTCATTCAAACTCTGTTACAACTTAAATTTTATTTCTGACTTTGTTTCTTGCAATACCCTACTATTCCAGCTTTATTTTTTAATTCATGGCATGTTATAGGCTTTATCTGCATCCTTTTTGAATCATAAAGCACATCATTTTTATGTCAGAATCTTAACCTTAACAAGATGCTCGACATCTATAAAAAAAAAAGGAAAAACATTGGCACTAATAGCAAATATTTTATAAAGTCTTTAAACTTTGTTGATTCTTTTAAAATAATTCCTAATATTTAGTTATGCTTAAAACATAGTAGAAAGGATATATGGGAAGAGGAATGAAAATATATTTATTTTATGGAAATCAACAATCCAAATGTTTTATTAGAGCAAATTAAAGCGAAACCCAATCTCAATTTATCAAACCATCTCTTTTTAGGGTGTACTAATTTTTTTACCTGTGCTACAACGCGAGTCAAATTATTTTTTTAGCTTTAAAAAAATATAAAAATATTAAAAAGTCAAAAATTTGATGCATGTCCAATAAAAAAACCTTTTAAAATACTAAAATATTAAAATATTGGATGACAAGTTATTTTTTTAAACCCAACAATGTCAAATGATATTATTTTTATAAAATAAAAAAATTAAATTGATTTGGATGAATCCAAATTGATAGACTGAATTACGACCATCAACTTATCGGGTCAACCTGTAGTTGAGTTAAAAAACTATGCCCCTACTGCGCTGTCCCCGTTTTCCCTTTCTACTATATTCTCACCGACGACTTATTAAATTGAAAATCTTGTACTTGAAAATCTTGTACACAAATCAGTCCATTTTGACACTGCTGGGTTTCCTTTTTCTTTTTTCATTTTGTTGATTGCAGAGAGGAAAAGGGCTCTACTTTATAGATCTGATTCAAATTCTACCATCTGTTCATCCATTGATGCGCTGAAAGAATCTCCATTATCTTGTCTCCCACTTAGGACGTAATAAGATGGGAATCTTCTTTTCTAAAATGTTCTCCTCAGTATTTGGCAACAAAGAGGCTCGGATCCTTGTTCTTGGTCTTGACAATGCTGGAAAAACTACAATTCTCTGTATGTTGTTCTTTTTTTTTGTCGATTCTAAGTGACACCCTTTTGTTTTTTAGTGATTTTGAGTACCGGGTAGTTATTGAATTTTGATAATTTTTCGTGTGTTTTGATTTTGCAGATCGGCTTCAGATGGGTGAAGTTGTATCCACTATTCCAAGTAAGTGTATTTTCATTAGAATTTGATGTTTGTTTGGTTGATGAGAGTATGAATCCTAAATTGACATAATTTATGAGATGAGATGTGATGTGTTGTTTTATGGTTTGTCGACGACCCAATTGCATTGGCTTCAGTTACATTGAGGATTTATCCTTCAAGGGCTTAGCTAATGGATTGACTTAGATATTGGAATTGCATTTTTATTTTAAAATGCTGTCACTTTTTTGCTGTAATGGGGGTGAGTAATTTGTTACTCTGTTCATAATTAGTAACTGGATTTTTTGTTTTCCTAATACAGCAATTGGATTTAATGTCGAAACAGTTCAGTACAACAATATCAAATTTCAAGTTTGGGATCTCGGTAAGCCTATTTATTTCCGTTGATCTGTAAACCAGTGCTATATTTTACATTCATTGCAACCGTAGCTTCTATGGGTGGAATATGTGAATCTTTGCTGATTACTGATTGCTCAGTGTAAGAAAAGTTGGAAGTTTATTATTGCTTCGGCACTTTCTATTACCAACAAAAGAATGGAGATTTTAGGCTTGTTGTATTGTGAATAAATTTGCTTTATTTATTTTTTGGTGGTTGAGGCAATGTATGGAATCTTCGAGTGTGTGTGTGTGGGGAGGGGGGAGGGGGGGGGGGTGCACAGTTTTTGATGTAGATATACCCCTTTATGTCACTTCCATGTCTCTAGGACCTCCATTATTTAAATGCATTATATACCATGGAGAACCAATTTGAAGGGAACTTCCTGGTTGGAATGGAAAAAGTGTAAACAGAATACATGTAAGACTAGTAATATCTTGATGGTTTACTTTTCTATCTTTTGCTGCTTTCCCTAGAATTGTGAAATTGCAAGGATACTTTTCTGGTTGGAATCGAAATAGTGAGAACCTGCACCCTTGCTTGAGCTGTAAGAAAAAAGCGAATACATTTCAATGTCCCATTATCATTTGAGCTGGACTTTTTATAGACACACATACCAACTTTCTTTGAGAAGATTAATTGTTCCCACACCATCTAATTATTGTTTTCCACCAGCTAGTCCATTATTCCCACGCCATCTGTCATCATTTCAGTGGTTATTCGTAAGCAAATGTGGAGTTACAAAAAAAATTGTTTCATTACGTCTTGCATGATAAAAAAATGCATGTTAATTTCTTGCCCTGATTGCATTTATGTTGTTTGTGGTACAGGTGGGCAGACAAGCATCAGGTAACTTCTTGCCTCTTCCTTCTACTTCTTTTTTCACAAATAACTCTGCTTTATGTTGATAGGGAACTATAACATGAGTTGCCTTGTGATATATACTATTTGTTATTTGGTTTAATGGCTGTGCAATGTTGGAATCAAAAGCCTATGATATATGATGTGATTCATTATATTCTTTATAGAACTAGTATCTGCATATGTATTCAATTGTTGTTTCTCCACAAATAATAAACAAAAAACTTGTAATGAATTATTGCTTCATTAAAATATTCTTTCATGGTTTTTTTGACTATCAACATTCCTTCATCATAAAATATATTTGAACCACTGACATTTTTCTATTAGTTGATATTTTACAGACTCAAATGCATGTCTAAATACTATCCAAACAGTTGATTTTTTCGACTCCAATAGTTTTTGCTCTACTTCAAGAGGAAATCTTTGAGTGATGACTTGTTGTACATAATTACATGTGTAAAAGATTAAGAATGATATTATCACATACTTTTATGATCATTGGTTATCACTTCTGCCTTGTTTTCCACAACTTGTACATGGTTTATGTTGATTGATTGTGAGATAATGGGTTATTTGATCAATTTCACAAACTCACTGGCTGCTTATGTTTGCAACAGACCATACTGGAGATGCTATTTTCCCAACACACAAGCCATTATTTATGTTGTCGATTCAAGTGATACTGACAGGCTTGTGATAGCTAAAGATGAGTTTCATGCAATCTTAGAGGTACTGTTATCCCTATTTTGTGCTCACATCTGAGTAGTTGACAAAGTTAGTGTTATTGGTACATCCTATACCTAAACCCATGGCACACATGATGTAAAGATTATGAAGCCTTAGTGGACCAAAAATGGCCTGGCCTTTAGTAATAAATGAGGATATGATATCATAGTAGCTATAAAATAATCAGCCTATCTTGAAATTGAACTGTGGAAGCATATCCATGTAGCCACCCCTAACTAGTTTGGGATTGTGGTGTACTTGAGATGCCTTGAGGGTTATAAAGTGGGAATGAAACTGTATTTAATTTTCATTTTCATTCCCACTTAATTTTTTTTCAACCAAACACCTACAAATAGGCATACAACTTTCATTCCCATTCCTGTCATTCCTTTCCTTGTTACCAAACAACATCTTAGTGTTCTTGCATGCATGCATGCTTCCTATATAATGTAAATTTAGGCAACTCAACTCTCTGCTTTTAGATATTTAGTTGTCTTTGATGTTAAGGTACATTCTCATTCATTTAGTGTAATCTTATAGAGCAAGCTTACATATTTGATTGTTTGGCAGGAGGAAGAGTTAAGAGGTGCTGTTGTTCTTATCTATGCAAACAAGCAGGTTTGTGTTGTTTAGTTATTTCATTTTTAATAAACATATGGCTGAAACAAGAGTTAATTCTAATGATACTTGCAAAAACAAATGCAAAAGCTTTATTGGATGTGAAAACAATAGGTCTAATATTTTTATGATGTGGTCAAGGATAGATGCTCCCTTTATCAAGCTTTGTATCCTTACATAAATTTCACATTAAATATTTCTATCAAATCAGGCTTTTGCTCTCTCTTTCTCTTTGTTTTTTTTTAATTTTCTTCTTTCTTTTGGCTTATATAGGATCTTCCTGGTGCACTTGATGATGCGGCTGTGACTGAGGCGTTGGAGTTGCACAAGATTAAGAATCGACAATGGGCGATTTTTAAAACTTCTGCCATTAAAGGAGAAGGTCTTTTTGAAGGTTTGGACTGGTAAGTTAAGTTACCAATGGATTGGAATGAATTTCTGGCATTGGTTTTGAAGATGCCGAGAATTATAGCTTAGGCTTTCCATAGACTTCATTTGTACAAATGTGCTTAGAAAATTCTAAACTTCTGAATACTTATTCCATTAGTCTCCTTTACTTTGGAAACCATTCCCTTTGACTCACCGACTCACCTTGTTTTCAAATAACCAGTCCCCAAATTCTTTGTTATCCAAGACCAAGGCAAGTCAAGATAAATGATTTAACTCCTAAGCTTCGTATCTTAAGAGCCCAGATCCAATTTCACCAAATGGAACTTGTCCTCTTTTCTGAATACACCATGGGAACGAACTAAAGGAGAAATAGTTTCGTTGGAGCATTGAAAACAATAGAAGCATTCAATTCAATCTTTACGTTCAATGCTCGAATAGAATGCTTCAATGGGAAGTCTATATCCATCACTGTCTGCCAAATTGCTTCAAAAAACAAAATCATCTACTAGAAAACAAAACCCCGGAGACTCAAAATGCTTCAGTAATAAACGTGAGAAGGAAAGAGCAGCAGCAGTTTCTATAACTATCTCTGCCTCTCGGAAGAAATTTTTATATCTACAAAATCTAGGAACTGATGGCGCACCTGGTTCTATTAATGTAGATATTAAATTCTGAAGGCTTCACAGTTTTGTTTTCTCCTGCTATTTTATTTTTGTTAGAAGCCTGATGGAGAGTCATGTGTTATTGTAGGTTGAGTAATACACTGAAGTCTGGAGGTGGCTAACTCTCATAGAGAAGAATGGGAAGCTCGCTGTTGTTTCTCTGAGCAGGAATCTATAAAGTGTGACCATGATTAGTTGGTTTGGCTGTTAAAGAAATTCATTCATGGCTGTAGTTATGCCGTTTGACCTTCACTGATTTTTCTCACCTTTACACTTGTAAAATTTTCATCAAAGAAGAACCAATTAGCTTGTTTGACGTTATGTTACATTCCATTTCCTTGCCACTATTTGCTGTGTAGTTTATACAATTCGTTTTTGCCCCACCGTGTACTGTATTGTTTGAAAATGATAGCAATGTTTCAATTTTGTTAATTCCATTGTTTTATACTTGTCACTCATCCAAACCCTTTTTGTTGGGCTAGGCGGGGGACTCTTGTAACTGGAACGAACCGTTTCAATATAAGTTTTATAATATCAAGGCATTTTGCCACTGTATCAAAAGATGTGAGCTTTAAGCTAAACCCAGTTGAAAAAACGTTGAACTGAACTGACCCGGAAATGGTAATGAGAATGCGAGTGCTGTACAAGTTGGCATGTGAATACATTTGTTCTGGCCCAACTGGACGGCTCTCGTTGTTAGGTTATGATGGCTAGTTAGTTTAGATTTTACTGTATCATTGACTCGTGTTCCACTGCTGCAGGTTGAGTTGATTAGATTTTTCAGGTCAAATTTTTCTTGAGTAAAACCCATATTTGGAAGATTCTAATAATTTTTTTTGTCTAGTAGAATTTATTTATTTTTAATTATATGGAGGTGGACTCAATTGACTTTGCAGATCAAAAGTACCTCGGATGATTTATAAAAACTTAGATTGTTTTATTTTTTTTCTTTCAAAATAATATTTTATTTTAATATTAAAATAATAACATATTATATTGATTTGAATTAATCTGGATTAACATGTTAAATTTGTAATCTAAATTATGAGACTACGATAACTTTATAAAAAAGAAATTAAAATAAATTATGAAACATAATTCCCAATTGAATGATGAAATAAAAAAAAAGATCTAAAAAAGCAACCCGAGTTAACCTGTAAAACTTGCGATCCAATTTATAAAACCAAGATAATTCTATAGCAAGTAAATCAAAATAAATTACAAAATTAAATTTTCAATTAACCTAATATTTAATGATGAGATTAAAAAAAAACATAAAAACAATTCAAGCTAATCCGTCAAATCCATAACCTGGGTCATCAGACTAAGATAATCACATAAAAAGAAAAAAAATAACCTGATTTAATCCGTATTAACCTGTTAAATCCATAACTTTGATCATATTATTGAGATAACACCATAAAGAGTAGATAATTTTTTTTTATAAAACTCAATTCCCAATGGACTTTGTCAGATCCAATATTGAATGATAAAATTTATAAAGAATAAATAAAAAAAATAAAAAAAAAGAATCAAATCAACCCAGGTTAACTCGTTAAGCACTATTCACGGGTCATGACGTCGAGATAACCTAATAAAAAGCAAATCAAAATAAATAATAAAATCTAATTTCCAATCAAATACAATATTAAATTGAATTAGACTGGATTCTAGAATCAGAAAAGGGAATCTTCGTTATATCATAACTTACAGTTCTTCTGCTGCAACTGCAGAATGTATTGTTGAAGGTGAAGTGCAGAGGATGTTTTTGCTTTGGGTTTTGGGAATGCTGAGGACTTGACAGTTTTGATAGCAGACATTAGAAGCCAGGTGGATATATAGGAAGATTGCAGATCGGAATGCAGCCCAATAATTCCAATTTGCAGTATAACTTTGTAATTTATCAATGAAGATTTTTTTCTGGAATAGTTGTGGGTTGGGTGTGTCTGCTAAGAGGGCCTCTATTAGGAATACAATAACGCATAATGATATTGAAGTGTTTTTCTTGCTTGAAACCAAGAGGTCAATATGCCCTGATAGATTTGTTTGTGCTTTATGGTTGATGCTGTTTATTCAAGTGCCTTATCTTGGACAGTGAAGCTCATTTAGTTTTGCTTGACAGTACTAT
>Ga0325404_1000843_pt1 | contig 31543 bp, 16 predicted proteins | sample PopdelMetagenome_18_FD_205664 | JGI IMG/M metagenome (GOLD analysis project Ga0325404, IMG submission 205664) | Populus deltoides microbial communities from Bellville, Georgia, United States - Xylem-Control-R1 | ecosystem: Host-associated > Plants > Phyllosphere > Stem > Wood/Secondary xylem...
ACTCTCGACGAATTATGATGAGCTCCGTCAAATAGTCATGGAGATGAGATCAAAGATGGGTGACGATACTTGTGCAGCTTCTTTTTGGCCGTATGGTCCCGGGAACAACCAGCCTCCTCCTCCTCCACCTCCTCCTCCAGCTCCGCCGCTATTCTAGTTTAATTTTGTTTTTTAACACATTAAATTTGTAATGAATATTATTACTTTTACATTTTTAATGTTTAATGCATTTTTATTTGTTTATTAAGGTTTTTTACAATTAATACATTATTTTTTATATATTTTAAATATCTACCTACGGATAATATCTGTCGGTATTTAACAGAGAGTTGCTGAACAATTACCATCCATGCCATCTTTACCGACGGCATCCCCGACGGATATTATCCGTTGGTAATTACCCTTGAAATTACCGACAGTATTACCGACGGATAATATCCGTCGGTATTACACAGAGAGTTGCAACAAAATTACAAGTCATGCCATAGTTACTGACGGATTGTCCGTCGATAATGCCGTCGGTAATGACAAGCCATGCCATAGTTACCGACGGATTTATTCCGTCGGTAATGTTCCCGCGGGAAACTTTTTTTTGGCGTGCGCGTATCCGTCTATATTACCGTCGGTGTTTCCGTCGGTGGGTGGTTTTTTTTATTTGCGACAGAATTAGCGACGGAAATGGGATTTACCGACAACTGTTATACCGACGGATGTGTTCCGTCGGTGAGGCCGTCGGTATTATTTTCACCGACGGATTGCACTGCTTTCACCGATGGAATGAGTCCGTCGATAAAACTGGATAATGTTGTAGTGTCCTGCCTAAATTTTCCAGAAAAACACTTTCCTGTAAACTAAGTTAAATTTTTCTTTGACTGAAAAGTGTTTTCTGTTGAACAATTTTTTTAATAACAAATAAATTTATGAAAATTTAAAAAATAATTTTTTAAAAATTACAAAAAACAAACAGCCTGGATGATTATGATGTCTACATGATAACGAATCTGATGTCTTGTAGTCTAAAAATTACTTTTCAAAAAACAAACAGCCTGGATGATTATGATCTCTACATGATAACGAAGCTGATGTCTTGTAGTCTGTCTGACTATAGTCTAGCCTTATAGTCTTCTTACATCGACGCCCATATATCTCGAGGGAAGCCAGGCAGTGGTTGAGAGAGAGAGAGAGACGTCGAAGTCGTAGCCGCCTGGTCCCTCGGGGGAGAAAAGTCATAAGAAGTTAGGCCCTTGCTTTCTATATATTTTGAACTTTTTCAAAACTAGCTCTGGATGCAGAAATAAATGGTTTTTTATTTAAAAGAAAAAAGAAGAAGAAATAAATAAACAAGGATGACTTCCCGCTTGAGCAACTGATTTAGAAATTACAAAAGCTAAAGAACAAAGGGCATGCATGGATAGTCTTAATTAGTGCTCGATTCCTGCTGAGTTTGCAGACTCAATCAAGGCAAATCAACTATTTAAACAAAACCTAACCATCTAGGTGGTGGTCTAATAAGAGCTTGGAACCAAGAGATTTGCTTTCTCTGTGGTCTCAGGTTTGAGCCTTATGGTTACTCATATAATGGCCACTGGAGGATTACATGGTCGTTAACTTTAGAGTCTGTGGGATTAGTCGAGGTGCGCGCAAGTTAGCCTGGACACCCACGTTAAACTTAAAAAAAAACTATTTAAACAAAACTCACTTAAAAGTCACATTGTTTCAAATGAATTATTTTATTTCTATGTCTTTTCACCAAGTTTAAAAACTTCTCCGAAGTCCATTTTACCATATGATTGGTTTTCGTGTTCAAGGGTAAAATATCGAATCTATATAAAGGGAAGTGAGGATTGCCTATGAAGCAGAACCAAAGCAAAGTTGGCAAAAATGAGGTCTTCAATGGCCTCTCTTATTGCTACTCTTCTAGTGGCAGCAATCTCTCTCAGCTTGCCATCAGAAACCTCAGCTAACTACGCATACTCCTCTCCTCCACCTCCTAAGAAATCACCTCCACCACCACCTCCTCCTTACTATTACAAATCCCCACCGCCACCTCCTCCAGTGCATTCTCCTCCACCACCACCACACCCTTACAAGTACAAGTCGCCCCCACCTCCTCCACCAATGCATAAGTCTCCACCACCACCCAAAAAGCCCTACAAGTACAAGTCACCACCGCCTCCTCCGGTTCATTCTCCACCACCACCATCACATCCTTATAAGTACAAGTCTCCACCACCTCCTCCACCAGTTTACAAATACAAGTCACCTCCCCCACCACCCAAGAAGCCGTACAAGTACAAGTCTCCCCCACCACCTCCGTACAAGTACAAGTCACCTCCCCCACCACCCAAGAAGCCGTACAAGTACAAGTCTCCCCCACCACCTCCGTACAAGTACAAGTCTCCTCCTCCACCTCCACCAGTTTACAAATACAAGTCACCTCCCCCACCACCTCCGTACAAGTACAAGTCTCCCCCACCACCAGTTTACAAATACAAGTCACCTCCCCCACCACCCAAGAAGCCGTACAAGTACAAGTCTCCCCCACCACCTCCTACTCCAGTTTATAAATACAAGTCTCCTCCCCCGCCACCACCAGTACACAAGTCTCCTCCACCACCTCCTCCCAAGAAGCCATACAAATACAAGTCTCCTCCCCCACCTCCTACTCCAGTTTATAAATATAAGTCTCCTCCCCCACCACCACCGGTACACAAGTCACCACCGCCACCCCATTACATTTACGCATCACCCCCTCCACCTCACCATTACTAGAATACGGCTATCATATATAGTTTCAAGGTAAACCCAATTATATATGCAAGAACGATTATCTTGACAATGCTAAGTGTGTGTGTGTGTCTTAATTAACAAAAATCTGAAAATATAATGTCAGGCCAAAATATGTGGGTGCAGCATTGCATTAAATTATTCACTTTCTTCCCACATAAAATAAATATTAGTAAATATTGCCAATAGGCACCAGTATATATATTGACAGAGATCCAATTTATGTGTGTTTTGACAGGTAATTAAAGGGAAGAGTGCATGTCATGCATGTGATAAGGAAAAGGATGGGTGCAGGAGCTTCTGCAAGGAAGGAAACTAAGGAATCAAGCTACTGCATGCATTAGTGGAGCTCTGTGTTTTATTTATATGATGAATAAAGAAAGACATGTAGAAGAAAAGATCATCAGCTTCCTCGTTTAGTGTATTATTAGAAAGTTGTAGTCACCGGTTAATCTGCTCTGTTGAAACGTAGCTTATGCGTATGTAGTTTTCAACCTAATATTGTGCTATGCATGCATGGCTGTTAATTTCATATGGAGTAATAAAATAATATCTTCTTTCACCAAAACAAAAGGTTTATGCATTTCTTTTTTCTTGTTGTAAGTAATTAATTATTTTATTTTGGTTGCAAATATTATGTACTATGGTTTGGATTAAGTGCAGCAATCATCATCTATCTCGTAAAATCGGCAGGCTTGAGTAGCAGAGAGTGAAGAGACTAATAAATTAATATCTTTAAAAGAGAAATAAATAAATATGTGGGAAATTAACAGTACCAGTCCTTTCATTCTAGAAACTCCGAAATGAAGGAATATATAGAAAACGATGCGGGAAACAGACTAGTGCAAAAGACAACCTAAAATAGGAGGAAAAATAGATTTTTATTTTACTATTTCATTAGTTTTAATGACTCTTTCTCGATTTATATAATTTTTAATTTTTTCTACTAACCATAAACTATTTGAAGACGCGTCCACAACATTAACATTTTTTTAAAAAAAAATTAACCTAGAATTATATCCACGGTGTGGCGCTACTGATAATTAAAACAAGTATAAATTATACTCATGTTCTTTTTCTGTTTTCTTTTTTTAATCAAGACTATCTGAGAAGAGGAATGGCCAGTGCTAGCTAGCCAGTAAAACAATTAGTAATTAAGCTTCCTTAGTTTGCAACTTGCAAGAAAGGAGGGGAATTATGGAATGCACTAAAGAGAAATGGATCACAATCATAGGGATCAGTAGTTTGCCTATCAATTACTAATATTTATATAAATATACACGTTTCTTCTAATCAATAAATGTGTGTGTGTGTGTGTGTGTGTGTGTGTATATATATAAGTATTTATGTATGTATGTGTGTTTATTTTAAAAATAATGACTCATATATGAACATTATAACATTTCACATTATTCACATGTTAACCCGGATTGAACTAGATCATTGTTTTTAGTCCTGTTTTTTAAATTAATTTATTTTTAATTTCATCATTTAATATTAGATTGATTGTGAATTATGTTTTATAATGGGTTTTGATTTATTTTCTATGAGGTTATCACAGCTTTATTATCTAAGTTGTGGGTTTTGTAAGTTAACTCGAGTTGACTCAAGATATTTCTTAATTACTTTTTATGAACTTATCCTGGTTTCATGAACAAAGTCAAAGGCATGGCGTATTAAAATGGGTTGACAACGGTTGTTATTTGTATCTACTTTTTTAATTGATTTTTTTAAAATCTCATTATTCAATATTGGGTTGATTGAGAATTAAGTTTTATAATTTGTTAATTTACTCATTATAGGGTTATCTCGGTCTTATAATTCAAGTCGCGAGTTTGACAAGTACGTTGACTCGGACTGTTTTTTTAATTGATTTTTTTTCAATTGTATTATTTAACATTGGATTAACTGGGAAATATGTTTTATAATTTGTTTCAATTTACTTTTTATAGAGTTATTATAGTCTTATGAATATGATTGTAGATATGACAAGTTAACCAAGGTTAATCCAATATGTTTCCGTCTAATTTTGTTTTTTTAAAAAAATACCATCTTGAGTTTTTTAGCCAAGCAATGTTTGTATCAATTGTCTAAGTAATCTTTGTACCTGTCAAGTTAACTAGATTATATCAAATCAACTTCTATATAATTTTTTTCTGATAGAAAAAACGTTAGCAATGACTAAACAATTTTATATACGTTTAAAAAGATTTAGAAAATAAATTAGAACATAAGGCATTTTATAAGAATAAAAATAACTTAATTAATTAATATATATATATAACTCAAATAAGAACAAACTAATTATTTTCCACATTTTAGACACATAAGAGTTTGACAATTCTACTTAAAAAAGAAATTCAATGAGCTTGTTGCTTTCATTATCAAGAAACATCCAATGGCATGTATGCAAAGATATATCTATCTGCATATAATAACAAACTAATTATTATTATTGCAAGAAATTCAAAGAATTAAGCTTGTTGCTTTCATTATCAAGAAAATTAAATCCAATGGCATGTATGCAAAGATATATATATATATATATATATATATATATAAGAACAAGCTAATTATTATTATTGCAAGTTGCTTTCGTCGACACCAACTTGCAATAATAATAATAATAATAATAATAATAATAATAATAAAAGCATGTGTACACGAGAAAACACATTATGGCTAGAATTTCCAACGAAGGAAAGGGTTGTATTTCTGGTTTCCTCACCTGAAAGCAAAATCCTGGAAATATGAAGAAAAAACAATGGATCTAGAAAAAAAATAAATAAATAAATACTTAGATTGTAGAAAACTAATTGAATGTCAGTGTCTCTCCATCTCATCATGTACGATTTTAATTCAGTGCCGGTTGTCATATTTGACGAAAACTCTTTGTAGAGCTCCCCGGCCCCAATTTTATGTTCTCTTTTGCTTTATCTTTTCTTTATATTATCATCTTATTATTGCACATAAATCGCGACAAATTAATCTCACTAACCCCTCCCTCAAATATTCACATAAATCTTATTCTCATGTTAATCGAGAAATTATGATATAATTGCTCTCTTGCCCAAATTTATATTTACTCCTTTTTTTTTCATAAATATACTTGTTATTTTGTTTGAGAGTGTGGTTGTGGTTGTGATTGCTTTTCTGATAAAACTCGATTTACTGATATTGTAATTGAATAATTTATTAAGCATCATTGGTGGCTTTATATAGCCATACAGAAGGAATCAAATAACTGAAATAACAGTAAAAGCAAATAACATGGGATGTGGCCAAAGACCAGATCAACACCCTGATATTCAAGGATTATTGCAACAGAAAACGTAAAGAGCTGAAGACTAAGTCTTCTCAGGTGACATTTCCCTCCCTTAAACTGACGATTCTTCTACAGTTTATACTTGGATTTTGACAAACACCCATCAACCTGCGCAATTTCTCAAAGGTTGCTCGTGTTAAAGGTTTAGTCATAATATCGGCCAATTGTTCTTGAGAATAACAATGCAGCAACGTCACAACCCTATCTCTAGTTAGATCATGAAGGAAATGAAAGCGAACATCAATATGTTTGCTTCGACCATGACAGGGTTTTTTGAGAGTTTAATGGCAGAACTATTATCACAATACATTATTGTTGCTCCCTTGGAATTCTGATTCAATTTTTCTAACATTCTTCGTAACCATACTGCCTGACAAGCGCATGATGCAGCAGCAATGAATTCAGCTTCAGTTGTGGAAAGAGTGACTACCGGCTGTTTCTTTGAGGACCATGATATAGCTCCAGAACTTAACAAGAATAGAAAACCTGAAGTGCTTTTCCGATCCTCTAAGTCTCCTGCATAGTCACTATCGGTGTAACTGAGAAGTTCTTCATTGCCTTCATGCTTATAAAATATTCCATACACAAGTGTGCCTTTGATATACCTAAGCACTCTTTTTACTGCTTGCAGATGAATTTCTGTAGGATGAGTCAGGTGTCTGCTAAGCATATTAACCACGAACATAATATCTGGTCGAGTAGATGTGAGATACATCAAGCTTCCTATTATCTGCATGTATAGAGTATTATTAACTGCTGTACTGGTGGATTCTTTGACCATCTTGAATCCTGGAATAATGGGATTAAATACACCATTACAATCAGCCATGTTGAACCGTTGCAACACCTCCTGAGCATACTTTCTTTGACATATAAAAATTCCATCAGCTCGTTGAAATACCTCTAAACCTAGAAAATATCTCATTCGACCAAGATCAGTCATATCAAATTCTTTCATCATGGATTGTTTAAATGAATTAAACATCATCTCATTGTTTCCGGTAAATATGAGATCATCTACATAAAGACACACAATTAAAAGAGTACCTTCTTCAGTTTTCTTTAAGAAGAGAGTATGTTCATACGGACATTTCTCAAACCCTTTAAAAAATAAGATTCAATCATGCTATACCATGCCCGTGGAGCTTGCTTCAAACCGTACAAAGCTCTCCTTAAGCGACACACCTTCTTTTCTGCTCCTTTTATCACATAACCAGGAGGTTGTTCAATGTACACCTCCTCATTCAACTCACCATGAAGGAATGCAGACTTAACGTCGAGTTGAAACAATGACCACCCCTTCTGTGCTGCTAGTACAAGAATTAACCGTATAGTATCTATGTGAGCCACAGGTGCAAAAACCTCCATGTAATCCACCCCATATTGTTGTGTATATCCTTTGGCAACAAGACGGGCTTTGTACTTATCAACTTCTCCACGTTCATTAAGCTTAGTCTTGTATACCCATTTAACCCCAACTGTTTTTGCACCGTGAGGAAGATCAGTGATTTCCCATGTATGATTCTTCCGAATTGCTGCAATTTCAGAATCCATGGCATCTCTTCATTTTGCACTTCGAGCTGCATTCTCATAGGACAAAGGATCTTCATCAACAAATAAAGCAAAGTTACCTTGATTGTCATCAGAATAAACATCTCCACTGTCATAATAACGCATCCATATTGGTGGTTGACGTTGACGATTTCCACCACGTGAAATAGAATCAGCAGACTGTTGTTCTTCAGCTACTGGATGCTCCAAATTTCCTTGATGGCTTGCATCTGTCGCATCATGACTTGCATCATGATTATCTGCAATGTCATGAAAGTCATTTTGATTATCAGCATAATCAAAGAACCCATTGTCTTCTTCATGAGCAGGAGCAGGAGTAGGTTTGCCTGCATTGTCATCCACTGTTTCATCTTGGAGATTATTGTTGTTGTCTGCTTCATTCCAATCAAGGGAGGCCTGTATTGCCTCAGTATGAGTATCATCCCACGGCCAACTTTCTTCTTCATTGAAAACAACATCACGGCTGACAATCACCTTTTGAGAGAGTGGATCATACAAGCGATAAGCTTTGGACTCTTCACTGATTCCAAGCAGAACACATTTTACACTTTTGTTGTCCAGTTTGGTGCGTTTGTTATCTGGAACATGAGCATAAGAAAGGCATCCAAACACACGAAAATGAGTGACAGAAGGTTTAATACCACTCCAGGATTCTTCTGGTGTTTTATTTCGAATAGCCAGTGTGGGACTTCTATTGAGTATGTGTGCTGCCCAGTTGACAGCTTCAGGCCAAAAAGTTTTTGGAACTCTTCTACTGGTGAGCAAACTTCGAACCATATTCATGATTGTTTGATTTTTTTCTTTCGGCCACTCCGTTCTGCTGAGGAGTATAACTTGCTGTGAGTTGGCGATATATCCCATTAGCTGTGCAAAACTCAATAAAATCAGTAGATGTAAACTCCCCCCCTCGATCAGTTCGCAAGCCTTTGATACTGGCTCCAGTCTTCTTTTCAACCTTCACTTTAAAATGCTGAAACATTTTAAAAGCATCAGATTTTCCAGCCAAGAAGAAGACCCACAGCTTTCGGCTAAAGTCATTAATGAATGTTAACACATATCTCTTATGACTGTTAGAGATAGGATTAATTGACCCACATATATCCGAATGAATGAGTTGAAGTGGATGTGTTGCTCTCCACATACTAGCTCGCGGGAAGGAGCTCCTATGTTGTTTTCCCAATATGCAATCTTCACATAACAAGTTTGAATACTGCAACTGGGGTAATCCATGCACCATTTGTTTCTACTGCAAAGTTTTAAGACCTCCAAAGCTCAAATGCCCATAACGACAGTGCCATAGATGATTTAAATCTGGTGTTGGTGTGAGAAAACACTGCTGATTTTGAGTTTGAATCTTGGCCAGCAGAATGAACATTCTGTTCAGAGACATTGTTGTCTCTAAAATGAGACCCCTTTCTGGATGATACACCCTGCATGTATTGTTGCGAAACACAATTCCAAGACCTTTCTCCTGTAATTGACCAATACTTAAAAGATTGTTTTTCAGCTCAGGAATATAGAATACCTCTGTAATGATTGATTTGGAGATGAATCTTGCCTTTTCCCACCACGTCAATGCTGGAATTATTTCCTAGCTTTACAGACTTACGAAAGCTCTCATCTATCTCTGAGAAGAACTCCTTGTGACCGCACATATGATTGCTACAACCTGAATCTAGAAACCATGTTTCATCAAGTGCTTTCTCGACATGAGCCATGAGAAGCATCTCCATTGTGTGATTATCAGTCATCTCCATCATGGGCTCATTTTCTGCATCTGCAGGAATTTCTGGTCCTTCACAGTAGCTGTATAGCTCCTTGTCCAATCTCTCTTCAATAAAATCAGGAGCCATGAAATTCTCATCTTCACTGCACAACTCAGGAGCCATGAAAGACATCTCTATCGTGTGATCAGGAACCATGAAATTCTCGTCTTCATTGCACAACTCAAGAGCCATGAAAGACATCTCCATCGTGTGATCATCATCTTCAAGAATATTTGGTGCATCACTGCACAAATTCTCGTCTTCACTGCACAACTTCTCTGTCTCCTCAAGTTCAGTATATGCCATCAGCAGCAGTGGTTCATCGTTAATTGCTTCAGTAAAATTTACTTGTGACTCGTTTCTTCTACCTTTCCTTGGACATTCATACTGGAAATGTCCAAGGTCATGGCAATAAAAACACTCAACGAGAGATTTGTCAGTACCTTGTCGCTCACGTCCTCGTCCCCTGCCTCGGAAAGAACTTCTACCATGACTTGGTCTGCCAAAATTGTTGTCATGAGTGATCTGTAATGCTTGTTCTTCAACAATATATCCTTGCATACGTTGTGCATGAACCAATAGGCTACTTTGTAGTTCATCAATAGACATTGCGTCTAAATCTTTGGACTCTTCAATTGAACACACCACGTAATTGAACTTTGAAGTCATAGAACGCAGAATCTTTTCAATAACTGTGACATCTGATATTTTCTCGCCATGAAAACGCATTCTGTTTGTGATGGTGAGGGTCTGAGCAAAGTAATCAGAAACAGTCTCTCCTTCCTTCATGTGAAGAGTTTCAAAGTCTTTGCGAAGGGCTTGTAATTGTGCTCGTTTAACTCTAGCATTGCCGTGAAACTTCTTCTTCATGGAATCCCATATTCCCTTTGAAGTCTCTTTATCCAAAATCGTCTCAAGGATTGAACGATCTATGGCTTGGAAAAGATAATTCTTGGCTCGTAAGTCCTTCAACCTCTGATCTGCCACCTCCTTCCTTTGTTCATCTGTGAGATCAACATTATCTGCTGCAGCAGATATTCCAGCTTCAACTACATGCCAGTATTCTTTGGAGCGGAGAAAATTCTCCATCAACATGCTCCAATGATCATAGTGCCCAACAAAACGAGGAATTGCTGGTTGAACAAAACTCTCTTCACTAGTCATTTTAGCTGCGGCTAAAAAAAAAACTTGCACAGGTTTCTAGCTGCTGCTAGAGAAAATAATCGTAGGCTCTGATACCAAATGATAAAACTCGATTTACTGATGTTGTAATTGAATAATTTATTAAGCATCATTGGTGGCTTTATATAGCCCTACAGAAGGAATCAAATAACTGAAATAACAGTAAAAGCAAATAACATGGGATGTGGCCAAAGACCACATCAACACTTTAATATTCAGGGATTATTGCAACAGAAAATGTAAAGAGCTGAAGACTAAGTCTTCTCATGTGACATTTTCAAAGTATTTTTTGTGTTAAAATACATTAAAATAATATTTTTTTATTTTTTAAAAATTATTTTTAAAATTAACGTATCAAAATAATCTAAAATATATAAAAAAATAATTAAGATGACGGTACAATAACAAGAGGAAAGCAAGGCATGGAAACTAATTTATGAAGCTATTAATTAGTCCAAGCCACATATATAATTTAGTTAATGATTTCATTTAATTTTATAAGGAGTTCGAACGAAAAACTCAAATAAAATCTTTTAATCCAATTCAAGGTTAATTTGCCCGGCGTAATGATGAAGGCCTGGGATTCTCTCCTTGGCGACAGAATATGCCAGACGATACAATTATTCTCTTGGCAGCCCTGCAATGCAGCACATTCAACAATCTATTGTTTAATTAATTCCTTACAAGATCTATTATTCGATTAGATTGTAACGTCTAACGTGGGTTGGGTAGCTCGAGATTCTGCTCTTGGTCCCCCAGCTCAAGGTCAATACCTCACAAGAAAGTAGTTTTTGATTAAATTACTGTGGATTATCTTGCATGAAATTCATTGACGTACGAATTCGGAGCCTGACTTGAACTTGGTTTCGAATCAAACTGAAAAGGAAATTAATCTTGTAAAATTTGATTAATTTCAATGGGTTTTCAATGATTTGATTGATTGGGTAGAATTTAATTAAACATTAATTAAGTTAATTTTAAATAATATTTTAAAAAAATAAAACGATGGATATAATTAACCCACAATTAACATCTCAAGCTAATAATAGTCATCAAAATAAAACCACGAGAGGTAACTCAACTGGTCAAGTTTTGAGTTTGTTTTTTAATAATTACGAGTTCAAGTACTTTCGGGATTTTATTAACTTCAAAACTTGTAAAATTAATCAAAATATACCAATTTTATTCTAAAAATAAAAAATAGTCAAAATACATTCCGGCAACATATTATTATCAGTGAACTGGCTCCCATACACAAGTGTTTTACAGCTGTCCATGGTCTCCGTTGAAAATTTGAAATGGCACCTGTATCTATCTACAATAGAAAGTAACAGACACATTTAATTAATTATACAATCAAAACATAAAATATAAATTACAACAGGAAAACTGACAGATAGAGTGAGACCCTCGGGGTTTGGGATGGTTTTCAATGGCCCCTCAAAAGTTTTTCAACATTCCGCGTCACTTATAACACTCTTTTAAATTCAATAATCTTGATTAAGTAAAAGAAATACAATAATGAGGAGTTAATTAGTTATCATTTTTTTATCATACACTAAATTATCAATTTTTTATCTAGATTAAGTGAATATTTTTCAAGAAAGACATTGACTGGAATTCTCTTATATTCAATTAATTTAATTCAAATTGAATGGATAGATAATCTAACTCCTCATTATTTTATTTCTTTTACTTAATCTAGATTATTGAGTTTAAAATCAATGATGGTATTTGTAACATGACTGATCGTATTCTTAGAACAACACGGGAGGATCCAAAAACCCAATATATAATATATTAGATTTATCAATTAACTTTTTCTTATCCGGAAGATGGAAATGAATGAATCATCATGAATAATAATAGCATGTACACAAACATGTTGTGTCCTAATCATATGAATAGCACGTAGAGCATTTTTGTCTAGGAAAATGATACAGTCAAACACACTTCTAATACAGCTTCCTTGTACGCAGCAAATGAGTATATTTTGATCCTGAACTTCTATAATCATGCTTAAAAAAATAAAAAAAATGTTACCATCTTGTTATTTTTGCCCATGCAATCTTCAAATAATTAAATAAATATAATTTGATTCTTAAGACTTAAAATATGTATAATTACATCATTATTAATTCAAATGGGAAAAAAAAACTAGTAGATTAGCATAGCCAACGAAGGATATACTATATCCGGATTTAAGCAAACAAAATAAATTTATTACTTTTACTCATGCACCTCACCTACAAATTGGGAAGAAGAGGGCGATACGTCAACACTCAACAGGCAACAATATGGATCAAGCCTTGCTCCGAATTAGAATCTTTCATACCATCCTCGTTTCGCACACTAGCCATCTTCAAACCATGTGGCCCAAAGCATTGCAGGATATATGCGTTTGAATCTTTATAAATAGATACATGATGAAATGCGGAGACTTGAATTATTTTGACATTACTCGTCATTATGCATTAGAAATGTTTCAGTCTTTCATAAATAGATGCACGACTTGTCGTTGCAGGCAGAGGATTCTATCTCTCTTCCAGTTACATCTGCCAGAAGCTCCCAGGTTTGTAATCAAGGACTAAGAATCCTTCAAAAACAGATGGCTACAGTGTTCGAAATTCATATTTTGGAAAATAAATAAAAACCTTCAAAAACAAATAGAGCGTCATCATAATTACAACAAATTTCAAGCGTGACTGATCTTTGTAGGAAAGTACACACGTCTTGATACTAAAAAGCTTTGAAATCACATAAGTAAAAAAAAAACCTTGCTCTTTGTTTCTTTAGTGTTGTAACGGACAAGCCTAAAATCCTTTTCCCTAGGTTGTACAATAAAACCTCTATATAACTTTGTTTTTCTTTTTTAACACAACTATGTTGAAAGCACAGAAGGCAAATCATCAAAACGGGCGTTAGATTGTTGCATACAGAAATTGTCAGTTCCCATTGGCCGCTTCCATAATTTCCTGACAGGTCAATCATTGAGTTAGACATGCGTCTTCTGTATCAATCAACGAGGAAAAGAAGTGTTAAGAAATCCACCTGACTTTCTTGCAGAAGTGTTTGAAGTTCAACTGTTATCTCAGAGAAGGATGGCCGCCTGTCAGGAACTGTTTCCCAGCATCTTTGCATCAAGTCTAAAAGTTTTGGATGTGCACTGTGAGGGAGATCAGGACGCAGCCCCTGGAAAATATTTAAGTAAAATCAGTGAACCTATTGACTAAATTAGCTCTTGTCTCGTGTCAACCCTAGAATGCTTCCAAAATGCAATCGAGAAAGCACCATCTGTCTGGCACAAACACTGACCATGAAAATGTCTCAAGTTTGTAACTAAACTTCAAAATAACATGTCATAAACACTGAGAAGCAGCTTTCATCTTACTACTACAATTGAATGCAGCGAAACTGTTATCCAATGCAAAAGGATTTTAATGCCACACTCCTTCCCAGAACACCAACACTTGCGGTTGCAGATACAAAGTAAAAATGCACACGACATATAACAAAACAAGGAGGCAAAGAAGACTATTGTGCCTTTCTGAATCCAATTCGAAGCCAAACTAGACTAATATATCACAATATAAACCATTACATAGAAATACAAACCTGTCTCACTCCCAGGGCAGCTTGTAGTGGAGTCATGCTATCATATGGAATCTAGCACAACAATAAAAATGTCACTTCATGGTTACTTCGCTAGTGATTTTCTTTCTTTTTCTTTTTCTTTTTCTTTTTAATATTTGTAACAATGATTATTTTCATAAAAGCTCAAGTGCTGGGTTTGCTTTTAAGAAATACCTTTGCAGTTACTAGCTCCCACAACACAATAGCGAAGCTGAATATATCTGCTTTCTGATCATATGGCTGATGGTTGATGACCTTGAATCAAATAAATTATAATATAAGATAATTGGATGCAAGTTCAAAGAGACTAGAACACATGGTGTTGCCCAGAAGTTGAAAGCTCAAAACGAACATGAACTTGGCAAACACATACAAAATCCAGGTCCATTTCTTTTTCATCTTAAATGAGGATGAAACTTTTGGGTATATATTTTCTCAATTCATCAAAGTTGAGTACAGCAGAGGAGCAAGAGTACAATAACTGAAAGCTTAGAAAACAAACATCATCTTTCTTCCTCAAAGGGAAAAGGCTATCTATAATTATGGATTGTAAGATTACCAAGTCTGAATGCTCAACAATTCATCTAAAGAGAGATTATAACACAAGATCTCTACCAAAGAAACATGGATTGTGAGAGTTTTTCTAGAAGGCAGCTGATCAATCAAGGAGTTGATTTGAATCATCACAAAGATCCTTAACTTGGGATAACACAAAGCTAGTACCTCTTTATAGTAAAGAAGCAATAAACACATAACTACACAGTGGAACTAAAAAAATCCAAACCTCAGGTGCCATCCATCTGTAGGTTCCCGTCTCTGCTGTCATTACTCCCCCTTGATTCTGGAACCGAGCAACCCCAAAATCTGCTACCTTAACAACCTTGAGGCAAAAATGACTATAACTTAATTAAGATTTTTTTTAATGAATTTGCATAAGACTTCGTCAATCTATTCTGAACAATACAAGTTCAATACAGATATAAAATGGAAGGGCAGCCCATCACATTCATAGTCAACCACATTGATGATTTATAACTCAAACAAGCCACTACTAAGCAAAAGAAAATGCAAGAATGTTGGATCTTCATGCTCCATACATTAATTGAGTGACCCATGACATGGATCATTACATAAAAAGAGCTTATAACAGACGCCACATACAGATTAAAAAATTGCTTAAAAACTCGAAATCATTGAAAGGAGACATAATGATGATAGAAAAGCCAGTTCATCAACCATGCAGCCAAACATAAAGGAAGCATCAGAAAATGTGGAATATTTTTAAATAACTTATCAAGTTTATGAGGTCAGCAAATACAAATGTCACTTCAATCAATCAAAATAAAAACTCTTACATTTTGAGTATCCATGAGCAAATTTGCTGTCTTCAAATCTCTATGGATGATGTTGTTTTGATGCAAATACTCCATTCCTTTGCAAACATCAATCGCAAACTTCAGCAATTGAGGGAGCTTCAATACATTATGGTTCTTATGCAAGTAATCATAGAGACTTCCTCCATGCATAAATTCTGCAAGCAAGAACACCATATCCTTATAGAGGATTTCAATGAAACAGAAGACAGGCAAGCAAACAAGTACAGAATCAAATACATTTGAAATTAAATAAATTACAAAAAGGAAGCCAGGAACCAATTATACCTACTTGGAATTCATATTAACAAAATAAATATGAAAATGGAAATTTTGTATGCCATATTAGAGCATTAACACAAGCACGAGCATGATTTTCAACTTTTGTAGATTAATGCAAAGAGAGATGGGTACAGAAGGCAATGTGTTAGATATTAACTTGATCAAAATGATGGTAAAAACAAATCCTGGCCAAAACAACTTGGGGAAGTTAAAACCCTAGTACAAAATCTAAAATAATTTCACGGGAACACATAAAACTACAGCAAGCCACAAAAGCAAATGCTCCATGATCCCATAAATCTTTCATGATCATCAGCCACAAATAGTCATAAATTGATTTACGTTGATACTCACAATAAGCCCCAGAGGTTTCCATTCCAGTTTTTAATTTGAAAAACAAAATCAGGAGCGAAATTCTTGTCAGTTACTGAACAGAGAGAGCCCCACAAAAAAGCACAACATTAAATAGAAGAGCAAAGCCTTAAGTTCTCTTTAGGGAAGGGCAGTCTGATCATTCTGATAAAATAAAACAGTGCAAAAAGAAAGAATGATGAAAAGAAAGATTTTGCTTCCTGTAGAGTTCTGTACCTGTAACTATGCACAAATGTGGAAATTTAGTGCATGCACCAACAAAACGAACAACATTTCTATGTTGGACTTCCCTGTATCAAGAAAAATGGACATATTCAGGTACAAATGTAAAACTACTAAACAATAAAAATGCTTAGAATCATGGCAAAGTGGAGCAAGCAGAATATTAACAGCTCAAATGGAATAGTGGAAAGGAAATCCATGCTCAATTAAGTGCCAGGACTTTCAGATTACAGTGCTAGATGACATCATTGATAAACCAAAAAGGGAAGAGATTTCCACTCTGAAGAAAAGAGGAATTCTTCACTTCCATATGGATTTATAAATAAGGGCATGTCTTTGGACACCAAAGAGGATTGAATACCATCCCTCTTTTTCATGGTTTTCTGCAATACTTTTAAAATCATATAAAACGGTACGAATTAATAAAGAAAACATAACACAGGTTAATCAAATAAAAGTCTAATTCGTGGCTGCTTGAAGGACAGATTAATTCAGGTTAATCAAATGAAAGATATTAGACAAAAAAAGGTGAGGGGGTTCAAAATCCCTGAATTGAACCATTGCTTTATAGTATAATTTGTTTTAATTCAAAAATAAATACAGCATTTTGAGGAGAAGGTTATGAATAGCCCTTTGTATGAGAAAAAAGAATGCATGCAGTGAAAATAAAGTTTAAAAGAGACTAATGTAGACAAACACAATCTCAAACCCCTTAACAAAGGATACGGAATTTTTAGGTTCCACAAGCTAGCTATAGCAGATAGTCAATTCTGGCAAAAATCTTCTCCCAAGGAAAAAAAAAATTGCCTTTTATGTTATAGAGTCAAACCAGTTAGTGGAAAGTACAGGTTTTTCCAGGAAATAGATATTTCAAGTGTCACTTGAGTCAAATCATACAGTCAAGCACATCACATAAAACCAAAAGTAATATCATTACCCAGATTCATTACAGTCTCAGATCATACTCTCAGGGATCCTTGCGCATATCAAGGTCAACATGACAGAGATACATGGGGAGTTCATGTGAGAGCGGACAGCTCATACAACAAAGTTCCAATAACTTTCACTTCCTCTATTAATAAAACTTGTTAAAAGAATCTCTGAAGAAGATAATTAGTGGCATGATTGAAATGTGAAGTCAAATGCTTAAACATTTTTGCATGATTAGTTTAGCATGAATCAATTTAAAGATGTAGGAAGTGAACTTCATTTCAAACTATTCACCTTAGAATTGTCACTTCTTGAGCAAACTCTTCTTCTTGAGTGCCGTTTAATTGCTCAGATCTAAGAATTTTAATGGCAACATCTTCACCAAAGTAAACACCACGATACCTTCAGATTAACAGAAGTTGGCAGATGAGAACGATAATGGAGGACAGCCAAAAATGAAGTTGAAGAAAAGTAGCAAATTTGAAAAGCCCAACTCACAGATCTCCACAAGATCCAGATGCAATTCTTTCTCCTATCTTCAATAACCTTCTATCTATTTCCCAATCTCCAGATTTTGCTTGAGCTGCTACAGTTTTACCTACAGATGAATGAGAATGTGAAGAACCGGACCACGACCCCTGTATTTCCAGAGAGAATAGTCAGAACATTTTATTCTTTGTTTAGTGAAAAAAAAAAAAAAAAAAAGCCGAAAATAGGAGCCCATGCAAGAAGAGGGTCGAGCAAGTTTAAGACTTGGGAGAGAGTCTAAAGAAGACAACAGTGATAAACATGTCCCGATCAAAAGCTTAAAGTCAAGAACAGGGGCAAGATCTCCTCAATAAGTCAGACATGGAGTGACAGAAAGGATTTAATTTTAAAAACTTCATTGACATGAATTTAGGTTGTTTTAATGTCTACAAGCAATGAAAAGAGAAGTACTAAACTAAGCTTCTCTAACCTCAATATGCATTAACCTTCAATATAGTAAATCAACAGAACTTCTAATTTATGAATTATTAGTGACAGCCAGCAACTTCATCCGACTGTCAGATTGCAGGTTATAGACTAAGACATTTAGTTCCGTCATAAATTAAAACTACATGCATCAGCAGTGGTAAGAAGTATCAGAAGTCGGCATCCAAGAATTGAGAGGTGCCACATTTTCTTAAGAGGACACCACAAGGCTGAACAAACAAGGCCCAAAGGTAGTTGTTTATAAAGGATTGTCTGCTGGAACAATGCATTGATCATGCATCGCAAAGCTCATCACAACATATGTTTTATCTCTTGAACAAAAATTAAGCAGAGACACACACAAACCACACTTGACACTGAAATTGACAGTAGTCACAAGAAAGTGAATATGCTTCAAGCGATCTGAACAGTTCTGTGAAGATGAGATATATGCTGAATTAATATACAGAGGCTTCGTTGATGTATACACTATGGCGTGCAATGGGTGCTCAAATTGCTCCAAATTATTTGTAGTTGGGGAATGAAAAAGATAATTGCATACAAAAGACAAACCCTTACCCAAAATATCCAGTCTTCTTCCAGAAGATACAGCAGAGAACTATAAATTAAGCATCACGAATTGGAACTACCCTAGCTAGATGAGAAAAAATTTCTAAAATTCTGTTCACAGCCTATAACCCTTCGCAACTCTCATATGCTTTTCATTTTTATATGTCCTCAGAGAGACAGCTAAATTCTCTTCCATGGTATGCATGGATTTCTTCTGCTAGGTATGACAGGTAAATTCAAAAGCAGCAAAAAAAGGTGAAAATAGAATACACAATTCTCAGGATCCCATTTCTTTTTTTTTTTCCGTCTACTCTTTAAAAAGGTATAGTAAATCTAAAAAAAATGATGTGATAAATATAAAAATATATATTCTCTGATTTTTTCATTATTGACCAATACTTCTGCTGGACATCAGCGTGATTAAAGCAAAACAGTGACCCAAAAAACAAACAATAGGATTATACTGAGACACAAATTACCTCGCTTCTAGCAATTGCTTCTTCCATAGCCTTATACAAACCATCTGTATCCTGGCCACAACATTGCAAAGTCAGCAACATTTGGACTCAGCACAGAACCCTGTCATAAAGAGATATAATCGCAATGCTCCTTAATATAATATGAGGCCACTGTCCGGGGATAAGCACAGTTTGTTTTGTTTAAGAAACAAATTTGCAAATTTTCTAAACAAAAAGGGAAACATAGTAGTTATAAAGAAAATTCAAGCTTATTAATCATTTCATTTGAAATTCAGGTAAAAAGTACAGAACTCATCAGTGTGATTATTATGATGCAAGGCATGAGAGATTAATTTAAAGATGAGCAACAGGAGTAAACGAATAACTCCCATATCATTAAGATCCTTCAATAGTACTAATGAGTTATACTAAATCTCTTAGTACAAAAACAAAATATATTGGGAATATGAACACAAATCTTAATGAGTATCAAGTACCTCAATAGGCCACCCATCCACCACAAATACATCCAGAGAGTAGCAATCAGTAGTTGAAAACACATGAGCTTCGCGGATGTTAAGCCCTATATCTGAAAGCAAAGCAGAAAGCTAAAAGAAAACATGTCATCAGAAGAAATTCACATTACTCATTTCAAACCACCAAATTTAACCAAGCCTTATTGTTTTATTGGTTCAAATGAGTTTAGCAGGGGTTTTACCTTGTAGTTAAGCACATATCTGAACATCATAAGCTTACAAAATTTATAAATTCCATTCTATTAATATGCTTTAGATTGGAAAATAAGACCTTAAGATGCATTACCAAAGCTCAATAAAATCTCGGAAGAGGTGTGTTGAGAACATCATAACTTAAGGGTCTACAGGTAAATCTAAGGAGTTATGGTCATGCTTTCCTTCCCAGTGAAGGATAATGACGAATACCAACAGGCTGCAGATTTTGCTTGGCAAACTGCATCTAATAACAAGTACCAACAGGCTGCACAAGTGGAAGTCCTATCCATAGCATACACAGTGAATCCAAAAGCTGATGAATATAAAGTAAAGGGACCCATAACGTTTTCAAAAGCTGCAATGGAAAATAAAACTATGGCAATGAAATGCTCTTTTCATTAAATTTGAACAACCCACGTCCAATTATGGTTAGTTTTTTAATACAGAAGCAGAAAAACAATGCAACTAACTTCAAGCCTGGTTTTACTCTTATGGAGAAATAAATACCAAAGGCAAACTTCAAGCTTGGTTTCTTTTCTTTTCCCCCTTATGCTGAGGTAATCTTACATCCACTCAAACACATTACAATGAATGCAATACAATTTAATAGGATTCAATTTGAACTCAACTTCTAACATGTGAATCATTCATGTTAATGAAGGATTATGACCATGGAAACAGACTTGGTAAAACTCAAAAGATTAATAAAACATTCAACAAAAAAAAGCATGAGTCTTCCCAAACAAACCTGACTAAGAAGCTTGGGCTTGTCTACAGTAGAAAATATTACTTCATGAATCGGGACATGTGAAACTTCTTGCCTGCATTAAGTTTCCAAGCAACTAACTTAATTCCAATATAGAAAAGCAATATAAAGAATATATTAGTGGTCAAACACACTTCATCTTTTTTATACACATATAGGTATAATTCAAGCTAATCTCAATTTCATAAATATAGCAAACAGATCCATGACTGTACAATAAACCTGTCTTCCATTTACAAATAGAACAGAGACATCTTATTTTAACTAATTTTAAAAAATGCATCCAAAGAAAAAGGAGAGAAAATTAAGTTTATCATGATTAAAAGTATAAAACTTGTACTCCTTTTTAAAAACCTTGGGATGTTATGGTAAAGGATAAGATCAAAAAGAAAATAACAGCTATTTGAATTTGACATGCAATGTGGAATAACATAGAGCATTGCTGCCACTTCCATTTAGGCTTGTCATTTAAATTACATTGCTTGATAATGAGGGAAACATTCTAATTCCAACCCCAAAGAAGAACATAGAAACCAAAACAGATACAAATATTGGCATTTACACTAAACATATAGAGTGAACCCCCTGCACTAAAAGCAAACTCTTGAAATTCTCCAGTTACAAAAAATTTTCCATTCATAACTAAGTTAAAAAATAATGATGCTTCACTCTTCATGATAAAAAAAATAGTCACAAAAGAAACAATTCTTCATTGGGGAAGTACCTTCTGGATACATCCTCTGGATGATACTTCTCCTCCATGTCCATGGAGCTCTTTCTAACATCCAAATTCAGATCCTCAAGCTTAGACAACGGTTCACATTCAATCGTACAATCCCTGATTCTACTTACCGAAATGGCATAAATAACAAATAAAAAAAATGCATTGACAAACCAACAATAAAGTACAATCATTACATTAACATGCTCACTAAATGAACAAAAATAAAGTTAAAAGCTCATTGCTATGCACATACAAATAAGATCTATATGGATGCAATACCTCTTTTGTGATGCCACAACTCCATCATCTATATCACACGCTGGCCTTGGGAAAGGAGTCATACTAATAAACTGTTGGTCGCCATTGCCCTCTGTTTTAGTGCAAAGGTTCTTCCCAGAAGCAAAAGGAGAAAATAAGCAGACAGAGCATAGAATGTAAGATGCGTTACTGAAACAAAATAGTAGGACAAAATCATAAGTGCACCGTCATTTTAAATATATCATAAGTTTCTTTAGTAGTTCAGAATCAATTTTAGGATTTGGTACTAGAAGGATGCCCTTTAATATTTGCTACAAGATAAAGCATTCCAGCAAATAAATTCTAAAACTAAAAGTCAAACAGCCTGATTAACCTGTAGAGCACTGTGCGCAAGTCATCTATAGTCCAAACACTCATGTGTTTTGTTAACCCTAAACCCCAAAGAAACCAAATGAAAGCTAACAAAAAAAAGTCCCAGGATGCTGATGTATTAGTGTAAACTAGACAAGAGGCATTGAGGCGTAAAATAAATTTTATATGATATCAAAGGAAAAATATAACATCAGAGTGCTGTCTGTGGAATATAAAAATTCCATACTAGAAATATAGAGTCAAATTCATCGTTTTGAAACTATACGCATTAACAATATCGACCATAGAAACTAGAACCCGAAGTATCCCACAAAGCACGGTTGATCTCAATCCCTGTAAACCTAAGAAACTCGGTTAATCACTCTAGCACTCAATTTACCATATGACTGGTACAATGTCATTAATATTTTCAGCAATGTCAGTTATCATAGGCTACCTTACCAATGTTTCATATCACGCTTCATTTTCAGATAATTCTCCTTCAGCAAAGTTCCGTAGAAATTGTAAAGCTTAGCTAACAAAGTGATTCAACAAATAAAAAGCATCAACAGCCAAAGCTAGTGGTACTAACCAAAAGAAGATGAAGAACAGGGCAGTACCTCTAAGAAACGGATATGGTAAACAGGACGTCTCGCTGGATCCTTCGCCATCGCGAGAAGTTTTCGATGTAGCAAAACATCTTCTATTCTATCCATGTTAACATCCAGTCCATAACTGAAAATAACAATACCAAACAAGCAAAAATTAAGTTGTAGAAATAAATGAAAGATTCACACTCTATCGCAAATTAAAATAAAAATACAGAAGATCAAATATGATGTGAATAAAATTCAAAAAAAAAAAAAACCTAGCAGGCAAGCGATTGAAGTGAGAGTCGAGGAGTTCGCGAAACAACTCAGGATTTGAAACAGCTTCTTCGTGACCACTCTCTATGAAGCGATTATACACGTCGCTCCGCACATCGTAGTTGCTAACACTACCAAAGCTTCTCGGCGGTGAAGAGCTCTCTCCAACTCCTTCCGTTAAATCCATTCGATTTTCTTCCTTTTGCTTGTCTTTTTTTTTTTCTTCTGTTTTTGCACTACAAGCAAGCTTCCTCTGCTCCTACTGGTTCCATGGAGAGGGGAGATTTTTTGAGGAGAGAGGATAGGATCTTTGACGGATGGTAGAATCTGAAAGGACACACGAAACAGGGTTAGGTTTGGGGTTTTGAAGGTAAACCAAGGGCAATTTCGTCCTACGAGAAAGAAGCCGTAGGAGACTCAAATTCAACGCCTAGAAGAACTGAGCAGAGAGAGAAGAGAGACGGAAAGAAGTTCGGGTCAGGTTTTTTGCCTTTATTCATTTCTTCTCAGTGGTGGTACCATCTACTTTTCTATATATAAACTTCAAGGGAAGTGGATAAAGTTATGGAATTACTAGAATGCTCTTGACGATTTGCAGAATTTACGGGTTCTTCGCGCTGGTCCTTGTATTCGAGCAAATCGCAAAAATGCCATTGTCGTACCAAAAGGGGAGCCGGGGGGGCAGGGCTGGGCAGCAACAGGTGGTTGGATCACGCCATACGCGTTTTAAACAGGAGAGGTTACGGTAGAGTGACGGGTGGGTTAAATTAAATTCCTAAAATTGACTGAACGAAGAATGGATGATTTTTCTTGCAATTTCGGAGGCAGAATTGTGGTGAGATTGGAATTGTCAAGACACGAAAGAAAGGGATGGCGTTGGAATCATACGAGTGCTCCTGGATTTTGTGTAGGAAGACATTTGATCAACTATCTAGATATTTAAATATTGCTTACATCTAATCCCAGTTGATTTTTTTTAGTCCTAAACGGCATCTTGAAAAACAGTGCACCTACATGCCCGATAGTACATGTCACGTCCATGATGCAATTTGCACTCATTTTATAACGTGCCTTGTTTCTTTGTCACCGAATTGTCTCCCCTCCTGCCCTCAACAATTTACAATTCAAATGATGTGATTCCGGCCATGGAATCCAAGCTTTTTCAAAGAGGAATATACCACACAAAAAAAATACTAGAAAAAGAATGCATGCGGTCGTCCATCTCTAAAGTCTTCCCGGGTAAAGCCGTCTTGGGGAATAATTCGAGCATCTCTTTCGGTAATAATTGCATGTTTAGTATTTTAGTGGGAAATGTTTTTTAAAATTATGTTTTACTAGAAATTATATTACTTTTTTATTTTTAATATTAACATATTAAAATCATCAAGAAATACTGAAAAAAATTAATTTGAAATTTTATAAATAAAATATATTTCTAAAACACAATAAAAAAAAACAAAAATTATAACACTTTCACACGATAGCTCTACTAGCTTGGAACTGTTCTAGACAACAAAAACAATTCCTCCTTGGTCCTTAATCTTATTCCCTAATCTTTTTATTATGACGATTCCCCTTTTCGTTTGGAACAATCCCATAGTTGATGGGCATCTCTATCCTTTATATATTGCCTTATTATTTGGGTTTTTTTTTTTTTTCCAAGTGAGTTGTTTAACCAACGATAGAGAGAACACTTATTATCGAGCATGATTAATTGAGGGAATTAACTTACTGGGTGCGGGAATTAACTTACTGGGTGCTGGGATACGGTAAAATTATTTTTTAAAATATTTTTTTGTTTAAAAATATATTTAAATAATTTTTTTTTCTTTTTAAAATGTATTTTTAACATCAACACATCAAAACGATTCAAAAAAACTAAAAATTTAATTTATAATAAAAAAACTAAAAATATGGTTGGACCGCACTTCCGATACCCTGTTTAAAAGGGTGTGTTACTTTAAAAAAAAAAAAAAAAGAGCATCCTTGATTTTTTATCAGGTATGGTTATGAGAATTAAAATTATAATAGATCTTATAATCCCAAAATGGATACCTTTGGAGTCTTTGATCAACCAACACAAGAATTAAGACTATGACAGTGATCCTAAAAACAAGGAGGATCCAATTTACCAGTAAAAATCAAGATCAAGGCAGTATTTTACGTTTTATGACTGTAGATAAGCCTACAAAAAACGATTAAAATGACTGTTTTTATCCATACGACAAATTAACTCTTAAAAAAAATAATCAAATGTTTGTGAATTCTGGAGAATGTTTAAGGGATAAAAGTAAATTTCAAAAAATAAAAAATATTCAAAAATACTGAAATTCGTAAAGATGTCAGGTAATGGAGCTTAAATCTACACTAAGACATGATTAAGATTTTATTCTCATGCATGGATTTCTTTCCTTTGCAAGATACGAGTGGGCCATTTTCTGCTGCTCATGTTTTCTTCAATAAATTCTCCTTCGCTCAAAGGAGGATACAATAGTGATGGGACACGATCTAACTGATCACCACTGGAGCCTCGCCGGATACTTGGAACACGGTGGATTTTATTTTATTTTTTTCGAAAGGAAAGAGGGGAGGCAATATAAGCCAGAAAGTTTTCGAGCTTTTTGGTGGGAACCAAGATTAGACGTCTTCGATGCGAGACTTTCAACGTTTTTGTCATTTTGGAGTGTGTGTGATGCAAAGAAAATAGGAATATTGATTAGAAGAACATTGAACTTGGAATACAACTAACAACGATAAAATTATGTAATTAAAACAACTCTAATGCCAATTAATCTCCAGCACTGATAAGATTACGAGGGTGTTTAGAAGTGTGGTAGTGTTCCATCATAGTTATTAAAATCAGACTAGCTTGGCGGGTCGACTGGGTAACTGGACCAGTTTTGGTAAGGTAAAAGACCGGGATGAGCAAAAACTCGGTTGCCCTACCAAGTTAACCCGTGACCCGGGCGACCCAACAAAACCTGTTTGAGACCTGTTTTTTTCAAATGTGTTTTTTCTCCTAACCAGAGACCATTTTTTATATATATTTTAGTTGATTATTAATTCTTTTAAAAGTTCATTATATAAATACTAAAAGAATATTTTATTTTTTCAATATGAGATTTGAAACCCTTTAGTATATATACTATATTTTCACAAGGAAAAAATTATGTTTTTTCGATGTGAGATAAAAAAACCTTTTTAGTTTAAATACTTTAACTTAAAAAGATAATATACTAACATAATATTTTTTTTTCAATATGAGATAAAAAACCTTTTGAAATAATCTTTTAAACTTCATTATTTATAACATGTATAATCTATATTCACATGGATTATTTCTTCTTCTTTTTTCATGTGAAATATTAAAATTTAAAATATATTTTTTAATTTTTTCAGGTTGACCCAGGTCAACCCGTGTAACCCGGGACCCGGCTCCTTGACCGGGTTAATCCCCGGATCGGGTCTAATAACTATGTTTTTCACTGTGAAATGCATCAAAATAATATTTATTTTTAAAATATTATTTTTGGTATTAGCATATCAAAACAATCCAAAAACATTAAATAAAAATTAAATAAAAAAATTAATTTTTACCCAATCATCATTTGAAACGCAGTACTAAACATGGCTACATCAAGATAAGCAGAATCTCAGAGACTTAAAGTGGAAATCTCTCCACTAATAATCTTATAAAACAAATCTCCTTGTCCTATTATGATAGTTCTTTTCCATTTTATACACACACCATCATCAATTAACATTAACTATTGTTAATTGTTATTTTAAGATAATCATTCACATTAAATGCCACTACGAAACCTCATAATTAACTGATGAGATGGAATTACATAACTAATAATTGACATAAATCTAATGACTCAACCATTGACTCAAGACTTCCTTCTCTGATGAATTTTCATGGTTTGACTATTGGGGTTATCCTCCCTTAACATGTTATACCTCCATCAGACTCCATTGCACTGCCTTTATTGGTTTCGGCTTGATGAAGAGTGTGTTTGGTATTGCGATAACTGTTGTGGTTGTGGTTTGAAAAAAATTGTTTTATAAAAAGTACTTTTAATTAAGGTTAATTTGAAAAAATAGATGTTTGGTTAAAATTGTAGTTGAAATTGAGTTTGAAGAAAAAGTAGTTTAATGTGTTTGGTTAAGAATGCTTTTAAAATTGAGGTTATAAAATAATTTAAAAATATATATATATTAATATTGATGACTTTTAATTTAAATATTATGGATTTGATTATTTCTATTATATCATGAAATAAATCATACTTTATATAAAATATTTTTTATTATTCCATGAAACCATCTATAATTTCATTACTACAAAATACATCCGACAAGAACTATAGTTTCCATAATTTTTTAGCGTGTAATAAAATTGGATAAAATATTATCATGTATAAAATTCACTCTAAACTAGTTTTTTTAAAAAAAAATGTTAAAAAAATTAACACACTAAAAAAAAAGTTCATGCAGTGCAAGTGAACAGGGCAAGAGAATTGCACTGTTGAGTATTTTTAAGTGAACAGTGCAATTCTCTTGCACTGTTCATGTTAATTGCACTGTTCATTGAACAGTGCAATTAACGTGAACAATGCAAAAAAAATAAGGAATTCTTGTTTTTTAAATACTGTATTTCTAACACAGAAAAAAAATAAGACTCCGTGAACAATATGCCTCCTTTTTCTTTAACCAAATGACTGCAACTGCGTTTTAAATAAGACGCAGCCGCAGCCGCTGAGGCAAACCCCTCCAAGTTGTTTATCAACAGATTCTTCACATGCATGCTCACCAGATTGCTCTTCATTTGCATCAACTTGCTCCCCCCTGGAGAACTTGTCTCCGACGTGCAAATATGACCTTAATAATTATTACCGTCAGAGTTATATATATTTTTATTATTCTTCAATATAAAAAAAATTTAGTACATTTGGTGGGATTTTAAAATCATTTTCACCACAAGAATTATTTTAGGAAATAATCTTGCTAACTTCCTAAAATTTCATCATCGTCGAATGAATCTTACAACAAAAACATTTGTAAATGTTCAAGTTGTTAATCAATAATGTTCATTATTATTTTATTATCTTTAGATACTGAGCTCATATTAAAATCCCCCAGCTAGTTTGGTAGGATCTAAAAATTATTTTTCACCTAGGAATTATTTTGGGAAAATCATTTTGCAAACCTCTTAAAATTCTGTGCCAGATAACTTTTATTGTAAAATTATTTGTGAATGTCAGAATTACTGATTAACAACATATTAAGCATTAATTTTAAAAGGTGATGATATGAGGAAAGATAAACAATATAATTACAGGAATTAAATAAACAAACACAAGGCAATAACAACAAATAATATGCTGCAGAATGAGAAAATAATTGTTGATAGATTAATAAAATCATTAGAACACATGTCCCGGGTGCGACGTCGGGCGACAACGAGCTTTTGATGCCTCTTGAGACGTATTGTTCTTGAAAAAGAAAATGGATTTTGGTTTAATCATAAGATTATGATTAAGGTTTAGGAGTCATCACCTAGAATTATAGTTATTAGGAATCTATAGTCTGTGAGAGTCTAGATAAGGGACTGGTTGTGCAAGAAAAACAAATCACCCCTAGTGCACCTTACTTAAGGTAAGTTGCATTGTTATTTGATTGTTTTTCCAGGTCGGATTTCTATTTTTTGGTATCGTCTAAGGTTCAAGATAGATCTCCCTTCGTGAGAGAGTCTCTATCTTATTAGGTTTAATCCTAACCATTATAAAATCCAAACTTTAGCATCACATTTATTTTCTATTTTGCGTATCTTTAATACCTAAGAGAGTACTCTATTGTGTTGTTTTACACCCCCATGGATATTAAAGTTTACATCTAGATCCTAATAAAAAAATGATTAGTAAAACATTTTTGATATCATGGTCAAATCCTAATGGATAATCATAAACTAGTAATGATATCTATTTTTTGGGTTTTTAAAAATATGAGAAAGATGCAATTATTTTGTCTTTTTAAGAAAACATGTTTGGAAAATTTTAGGATTTGGCCGTATGCATGAAAATAAAATATTTTTTGTTTTTTTTTCTTTTGAAAAGGAAATTAATTTAAAAATTTTGAGATTTGTTTTTTTTTTTTAGAAATATTTTAGAGAAAGCCGGGTATTTTAATACCGGGTTTGTATCTTATAATGTAAAAATACAACCCAATATTAAGCAAAATTAATAGAAAAACATGTAAGAAAATCACAATTTTTTTAAAAGAATTTTTTATTTTTTTTAAATATATATATATATATATAATATTATAATATATTATTACAATTAAATATTACTAAATATATGGGCGGGGCCGACCCAGCTAACTGGGTCGGACTCAAACTAAAAAGGGAGGGCCGATCTCGGTCCAACAAATCTTTATTAAGGTTTGGGCCGGATTAGGCCCAGTTATTTAGACGGGGCCAAAACCGGTCTAACCCAGAGTCCACTACATGAACAATGGAAGTGGCGGGGAGAAGAAGGAGAAGAAGAAGAAAGGGAAGGGCCGCGAGCTACTTGGCGTGGCGATGATGGCTGTTTGGCATAGGAGGATAACGTGAGGCTGGTGGTTGCAACGGTGGAGCCTGGTGGCAGAGAGAGAGAGAGAGAGAGAGAGGAGAAGAAGAAAAAAATGAATGTCTATATAGAAGAGAGAAAGACCAGTGGTTGCTCTTGATGAGCGACTGATAGTTTTTAGCTGTGAAATGGTTTTTAACTATGAAATTTTTTAATTTAACTTCTAATGGACCTCAAAACTCTAATTTTTTTGCGATTTTGCCCATGATTTCAATCAATTAACTTGGTAAAAAAATAATTTAGCCTCTTAAAATTTTAATCTTCTTAATTAAGCTCAAATTGGGCTCCCAAACTTAATTTTTACCAATTAAGCCTCTAATAAAATTAATTTGACCCTTTTAAAAGTATAATTAAGTCATTGCACCTAATTAAATCCTTTAATTGGACCCAAATTAATTCTTAAACATGATTTGACTTTTAATTTAATCCATGATCAAATCAAATTGACCTATTAAAAATTTAATTATGTCATTGGACTTAATTTCTTATGCAGATTCGTCGAATAATCATTTAATTCGACATTGAATCTGTATTATTTCTTCATTCTTAGGTATAATAGGGTACAATTAGGCCTCAAATTTCCTACAAAATTGCAGCTTGACTTTTATGTATTTTTTTTTGAATCCTTCTCGACCTGCTTTCTCTACGTTGTCAATCTTTATTTTATTTTTTTGATTTTTATTTTGGAGGTAAAAAGTGAATTTATGAAATAACCTAGAAATCAGTTATGACAACATATATTAAATAATTAAGAAATAAAATTGAATAATAAAAAAAATAGAATGTTAGATTAGAAGTTATAGTTGGGACAGACAAGTTATGTAATTTGTATAATAATTATCCTTGGAGTCCAGGTCTCCATTCAAATAACAAGAACATACATAGAGTATTTAGTTCACATTTTTTTTTTTAATCCATCACGTCTCCATATGTCTCTCCTTTTTTTTTATTTTCTTCTTCTTTTTTTTTTTTATCAAAGAACTTGATTAAATCACATATAAACCAGATTAGTGAATGATACAGAATAGCAGAGAAAGAAGTAGTAATTGGAAACAAAAGAAATGTAGAAATATATACCTGAACTTCTTATATTTAGTCTTGTTAACTAAGCCAAAAACCAGGGCAGAGTAATAGTATTTTTCAATTCCTTCCGTTTTTTTTCAAAATAAAATGCTTCTGCTCTGCCATCACCCTGGTTCTTGCTATTTAGAAATATAGTTGTAGTTATTTTTAAAATATTTTTTATTTAAAAATATATTAAAATAATATTTTTTTATTTTTTAAAAATTATTTTTGATATTGATGCATCAAAATGATTTAAAAACATTAAAAAAATATTAATTTAAAATAAAAAAATTAAAACTTTTTAAAAACACTTTTAAAATACAAAAACTTCATCTTTATTTTTATTTATCTGGCCTCTCTCTGTCCCTCTTTTTTTATTTTTTTTTGACAACCTTCTCTTTTTAAATTTATTTGGGAATACGATACAAATCATGTTTTTTTAAATTTTGAATTTTTTATTAAAAATATTTTTATACTCTCAAATTATTTTAATATATTAATATAAAAATAATATTTAAAAAATAAAAAAAATATTATTTTAATATATTTTAAATAAAAAAACTTTAAATAATAACAGCACCCTCTGACCCTTATTTAGTGCTTACCAACCTTCCTATTTATCGTCATGTGTGCTGCCCAGCCATTGGTGAGCTGGGCGGCACACATGATTATTTTGTGCTTGGAAATTTTCTCTTGTTTATAGTAAAAAAATAGCAAGCGC